>LNAP01000119.1_pt1 | contig 79288 bp, 78 predicted proteins | sample 602601 | NCBI WGS metagenome assembly LNAP01 (sample SAMN02440304, study PRJNA202911) | soil metagenome | biome: Subtropical and temperate rainforests or woodlands; isolation source: soil samples (1 kg each in a 20% v/v slurry with milli Q water) were... ...
TCCTCGTGCCCTGCGCGCACCCGCACCTGCATCGGGATGCCGCGGAACATCTGCACGAGCACGGCCGCCTCGCCGAAGCCGCCTGCCGGCTCCGCGCCAACGCCGCCTGCGCCGCCCCCTAACGCTTCGCTAACCGCGGAGAGCACCGCGCGCCAATCTGCGCCGGGTTCGCGTTCGAGCGCGATAAAGTCGGCGGCGTGATATACGCTCTTTACTCCTTCAATGGCAAGCAAAGGCTTAAGATGCCCGGGAGCGCGCTCCGACCGCTCCCGCGTAAACGCATAGTTGACGCCGTTCGCGAGCGCCTCGTCTAACGTAAGCTTCATCGCGTTCGGGCTTGGCGTCGGCTCAATCGATACAATGTTCATCCGCTTCCACCTCCGTATTGCCTTGGCGGCTCCATTTTCCAAACTTACTTTCTATGATAACACAACGCAGGTCGACCGATGCTCAAGCATCCGAATGATGACTGCGGTCCGTTGCAATGAACGGGCTGCCCAACCGTGAGCGCATCTTCCCAATCTTCAGCCGAAATCGTACGGTTCAGCAAAAAGGGGCAAGTATGGTATAATAGGTAAGTTGTATTCTAGGCATGAGGAAGGAAGGTTGCGATTTACATGATTACGGCATCCGATGTGACGCTTCGCTTCGGCAAGCGGGCACTGTTCGAAGATGTGAATATTAAATTTACGCCGGGCAATTGCTACGGCTTAATCGGCGCGAACGGAGCGGGCAAATCGACGTTTTTGAAAATTCTTTCCGGTGAAATCGAGCCGTCCAAGGGCGATGTTATTATGAACCCGAATGAGCGGCTGGCCGTGCTGAAGCAGGACCAGTTCGCGTATGACGAGCATCCGGTGCTGCAGACCGTCATTATGGGCCATAAGCGTTTGTACGAGATTATGCAGGAAAAGAACGAGATTTATGCGAAGGCGGATTTCTCCGACGAAGACGGCATGCGCGCAGCGGAGCTGGAGGGCGAGTTTGCGGAGCTGAACGGCTGGGAAGCCGAGGCTGAGGCGGCCGAGCTGCTGATCGGACTTGGCATCGGCACCGAGGTTCACGATCGGCTTATGGGAGAGCTAGAGGGCAATCAGAAAGTGCGCGTGCTGCTCGCGCAAGCGCTGTTCGGGTCTCCGAATATTTTGCTGCTTGACGAGCCTACCAACCATTTGGATATTGAGTCGATTCGTTGGCTGATCAACTTTTTGGGCAAATTCCAAGGCACCGTCATTGTCGTTTCCCACGACCGCCATTTCTTAAATGAAGTGTGTACGCACATAGCGGATATCGATTTTGGGAAGATTCAATTATATGTAGGAAACTATGATTTCTGGTATGAATCGAGTCAATTGGCACAGCGCTTGCATCGCGAGGCGAACAAGAAGAAAGAAGACAAGGTGAAAGAGCTCCAGGAATTCATTCAGCGGTTTAGCGCCAATAAGTCGAAATCGAAGCAGGCGACGAGCCGGAAGAAGCTCCTTGAAAAAATTTCGCTTGACGACATCAAACCGTCCAATCGGAAATATCCTTATATTCACTTTAAACCGGATCGGGAAGCGGGCAAGCAGATGCTGACGATCGAAGGAGTGACGAAGACGATCGACGGTGAAAAGGTGCTCGACAATTTCTCCCTGACCGTCAACACAGGCGACAAAATCGCATTCGTCGGACCAAACTCGTTGGCCAAGACGACCTTATTCCAGATCGTTGCGGGTGAATTGGAGCCGGAGACGGGCAGCTATCAATGGGGCATTACGACGTCCCAAGCGTATTTTCCAAAAGATAACTCGGCGTATTTCGACGGCGTCGATTTGTCGCTTGTCGATTGGCTGCGGCAGTATTCCAAGGATCAGGACGAATCGTTCATCCGCGGCTTCCTCGGCCGAATGCTCTTCTCGGGCGATGAGGCGCTCAAGAAGGCAAGCGTGATTTCGGGAGGCGAGAAGGTGCGCTGCATGCTGTCGCGGATGATGCTGGCCAGCTCCAACGTGCTGATTCTCGATGAGCCTACGAACCACTTGGATCTGGAATCCATCACGGCGCTCAACAACGGCTTGACGGATTTTGACGGCACGGTGCTGTTCACATCGCACGACCACCAGTTTGTCAACACGATTGCCAATAGGATTGTTGAAATTACGCCGAGCGGCATCATCGATAAGATGATGGCGTACGATGAATATTTGGAAAATGAAGAGGTGGCTCGTCTGCGAGAGCAGATGTACCCGGTTGGGGTGTAAATAGAAACAAAGCCGCAAAACAGATGACGAAAGGAGCTCGCCGGGAGGAGCTCCTTTCGTCTGCGGCAAACCTTCGGACCTTAGACGGAGCTTCGTTTACCGTATTTTTCCATATACCCAAACTCGATTGAGAACAATTTGTGAAGCTTTACGAGGTTAAATTGACAAACCAATGATGCGAAATTATAGTTAGAGATGGCGTCTTTGGACGTCGCAAATCATTGATTTGACGCGATTTACAGCGAAAATTAATAAAGAAGCGGGGTTGATCCTACCTATGTTGCAGTTTTCGAAAGGGAAGCGCGTCCTTCCTCTGATCGCCGTAATGGCGCTCCTGCTCTCTGGCTGTGTCCAGGAAGCGTCTCCGCTCAACCCGAAAGGGACAGTAGCGCAGGAGCAGTTAGGTCTTATGATCTTGTCTATTGTCATCATGACCCTAGTCGTTGTCGTCGTCTTTGCCATCGCCATCTACGTGCTGGTTAAATTCCGTGCGCGGAAAGGCGATACAAGCATCCCGAAGCAGGTTGAAGGAAATCACAAGCTGGAAATCATCTGGACGGTCATCCCGATTATCCTGTTGACCATTCTTGCGGTTCCGACGGTTGGCTACACGTTTAAGCATGACCAGAACTTGTCCCAAGATCCGGATGCAGTCAAGGTAAAGGTCATCGCTCATCAGTTCTGGTGGGAGTTCCAATATCCTGAGCTGGGCATTTCGACCTCGCAGGACTTGGTGATGCCGGTCGACAAGAAAATTTCCTTCGAGATGACGTCCGCCGATGTGGTCCACTCTTTCTGGATTCCGGCGCTTGGCGGCAAGAAGGATACGAATCCCGGATTGACGAGCTTCATTCATCTCGAGCCTACCGAAGTTGGCGTTTATAAAGGCAAGTGCGCCGAGCTTTGCGGCCCGTCGCACGCGCTGATGGACTTTAAAGCGATCGTACTGTCCCAAGAAGACTTCGACGCTTGGGTTGCGGATATGAAAGAGCCGAATGTCGTTGCCGCAGAGGATGCGTCGGCGATGGCGGGCGAAGAAATCTTCAAGGCGAACTGCATCCAATGCCACGCCATTGAGCCAAGCGCCAATAGTCCGGTTGCTCCGCACCTGAACGGCTTTGCGGACCGCGAGAAAGTGGCGGGTATCCTTGAAATGAACGAAGAAAACATCAAGGCGTGGATTCGCGATCCTGACAGCCGGGATATGAAGCCGGGCGCGCTGATGCCTGGATTCGACGAGAGCATGCTGTCCGAGCAAGAGCTGGATCAACTGACCGATTATCTTCTTCAATTGAAATAACAGACGCACATGAGATAAGGAGGGTACACCGGTGGCTACGAACGCACATGCGCACGACGCGCACACCGTTAAGCGTTATACAGGACTAATGGATTGGATGACGACCGTCGACCATAAGAAAATCGGTATCCTGTACATGCTCGCCGGCGGAATGTTCTTCTTGATCGGCGGAATCGAAGCTTTGCTCATCCGCGCTCAGTTGGCACAGCCGCAGCTCAGCATTTTGGACGCACAGACTTATAATGAACTGCTCACCATGCACGGAACGACGATGATCTTCTTGGCAGTCATGCCGATCATCTTCGGATTTATGAATGCCGTCGTGCCGCTCCAAATCGGAGCGCGCGACGTCGCGTTCCCGTTTCTGAACTCTCTTGGATTCTGGACGTTCTTCTTGGGCGGCATATTGCTGAACTTGAGCTGGTTCGTCGGCGAGGTGCCGGATGCAGGCTGGACGGCCTACGTTCCGCTTTCGAGCGAGGCATTCAGCACGCACAAAGGCGTCGATTTCTATTTAATGGGCTTGCAGGTCGCCGGTATCGGCACGCTGATCGGTGGCATCAACTTCCTCGTGACGATCATCAATATGCGTGCTCCGGGCATGAGCTTCATGAGAATGCCGATGTTCACATGGACAGCGTTCATCACGTCGGCGCTTATCCTGTTCGCATTCCCTGCCTTGACGGTAGGTTTAGTATTGTTGACGTTCGACCGTTTGTTCGCAGGCAACATCTTCGATCCGACCGGCGGCGGAAACATTGTTTTGTGGCAGCACATCTTCTGGATTTTCGGTCACCCGGAGGTATACATTCTGGTATTGCCGGCATTCGGAATTATTTCCGAGGTCATCCCAACTTTCTCCCGGAAACGTCTGTTCGGTTACAGCGCGATGGTATTCGCCACTGTATTGATCGGGTTCTTGGGCTTCATGGTTTGGGTACACCATATGTTTACGACCGGCCTCGGACCGGTGGCGAACGCCTTGTTCGCGGTTGCGACGATGCTGATTGCGATTCCTACGGGGATCAAGATTTTCAACTGGCTGTTTACGATGTGGGGCGGACAAATTCGGATGACGGTCGCCAACCTGTTTGCGGTTGGCTTCGTACCTACATTCGTTATGGGCGGCGTTACGGGCGTTATGCTAGCTGTTCCGCCTGCGGATTTCCAGTTCCATGACAGCTATTTCGTCGTCGCTCATTTCCACTACGTTATCGTCGGCGGTATTGCGTTCGGTCTTTTCTCAGGACTTTACTACTGGTGGCCTAAAATGTTCGGCCGCACGCTGAACGAAACGCTTGGCAAATGGATGTTCTGGCTGTTCTTCATCGGCTTCCATCTGACATTCTTCATCCAGCATTTCTTGGGTCTGATCGGTATGCCTCGCCGCGTATTCACGTATCTTGGCGAAGACGTGAACCCGGGCTGGGGTTGGATGAACATGCTGTCGACGATCGGCGCCTTCTTAATGGCGATTGCGACAATCCTGTTGTTAATCAACATTATCATTACGTGGGCAAAGCCGAAGACGGCTTCGGCAGACCCTTGGGACGGCCGTACGCTGGAATGGACGATCTCGTCCCCGGCTCCTGAGTACAACTTTGCGCAAACTCCGCTTGTCCGCGGTTTGGACGCTTTCTGGAAAGAGAAAATGGCGGGCAACAACAAGATGACTCCTGCGGAACCGCTAGGACCGATTCATATGCCGTCGCCTTCGATCTTGCCGTTCTTTATGTCTGTCGGCCTGTTCATTGCAGCGTTGGGCTTCATGTACAACGAAGAGCTGAACACCTACTTGGTGGCGATCGGCGGCTTGGCCATTACGTTTATTTGCATGTTCCTGCGCTCGGTGTATGACGATCACGGCTTCCACATCGATCCGACGGAAACACCGGATAAGGGGGTATAAGAATGAGCACGATCTCTCACGGTCATGGCGAAGCTCATGAATTGAGCCATGAGCTAGAGCGCGCGACGCTCGAAGGACGCAATAAGCTGCTTGCCTTCTGGTTGTTCCTCGGGGGCGAGTGTGTGCTCTTCGGTACGCTGTTCGCTGTGTTTTTGACGCTTCGCGGCAATGCAATGGGCGGCCCGACGGGCGTCGAGCTGTTTGATTTGAAGTTGGTCGCTTGGGCAACATTCATTTTGTTGGTAAGTTCTTTGACAAGTGTATTTGCGATTCAAGCGATGCATATTAAGAAAGACGTCAAAAAGATTATGTTTTGGCTCGGAGTCACGGTGCTTCTCGGACTTAGCTTCTTGGCCCTTGAAATTTACGAGTTTAATCATTATGTGCATCTTGGCCACGGATTTACAACGAGCGCATTCGGAACTTCGTTCTACTCGCTGGTAGGCTTCCATGGCGCGCACGTTGCGTTTGGTGTGCTGTGGATCGGACTTTTAATCGCTCAGCTAGCCAAGAAAGGGTTAACTACCGTCACGGCGCCTAAGGTGTATGTAGCTGCTTTGTACTGGCACTTCATCGACGTCGTATGGGTGTTTATCTTCACGCTCGTTTATCTTATGGGAAGAATGGGGTGATCTAAGATGGCCAACGCGGAACATACGGTGGATCAATCCAACACTTCTTCGGTTCGAAGAAAACATCGCCATGAAGGGCCGAAAAATCATCTTCTTGCCTTCGCTCTTTCGATTTTGCTGACGGCGCTCGCTTTCGTCGCGGTTTCTTATTATATCGCCGAAGCGGAAGAGCTGCATATCGAAGAATGGTGGATCGTATTCTTCATCATTACATTGGCGATTTTCCAGGCGGTTATTCAGCTGGCGTATTGGATGCATATGAAGGACAAAGGACATGGCATTGCGATCTTTGGAATTGCTTCCGGCTTCTTTGTAGCGCTGACATGCGTTGCGGCGGGATTGCTTTGGAGCTGGTGGTAATCCCCAGTTCTAAGCAATTTCGGGAACGGTATAGTTGATGGGGGAGGGCAGGCGCGTCGTTGACGAAGTCTGCCTTCTTGTCCGTCTGCACTTTGAGAGGAGGTTGCGATGATGTTTGGTTTGGACGGTTTCGGCTTTACGGCGATGTGGAGCCCGTGGATGATCGTTTTTTTCGCTACTTTGGCCGCCTTGTATTTATATGCTACAGGTCCGGGGCGCCGCTATTTCCGGGATGCGGAGCCGGTGCCCGCGGTTAAAAAGGCATGGTTTCTCGGGGGATTGCTGTTCTTGTATGCAGCTTTTGGCAGCCCGATCGATTTGCTCGGCCATTTAATGTTTACGTTCCATATGCTCAGCATGGCGTTCGCCTACATCATCGCAGCGCCTATGCTGCTTGCGGGAACACCTGACTGGCTGGTGCGGCCGATCGGACGCATTCCGGGCATTCGCCGCTTGAAGTTTCTATTGAATCCGATCTTTACGCTGATCGTGTTCAACTTGGCGTTTTCCTTGTATCACGTCCCGTCGGTTCACGATTATGTCATGACCCAATTTACCGTTCATACCCTTTATTACATTTTGTTGATGGTCACATCGATCCTGATGTGGTTTCCGGTCATCTGCCCAGTGAAATCGATGGATCGTCTCGCCGGATTTAAAAAGATGGGATACATTTTTGCAAACAGCGTGCTGCTGATGCCCGCTTGCGCGCTCATCATTTTTGCCGACGATGCGATGTATGCAACATATACCGACCCGCTGCTTTGGGCGACTGCACTCGGCTACTGTGTGCCGATGAATTCGACAACCATCATCGAGATGTTCTCCGGGCCGCAATCCCTCGCATGGATGGAAGCGGTGGAGGATCAGCAGCTTGGCGGAGTCCTTATGAAGCTGATTCAAGAGGCTGTTTACGGAACAATTTTGTCTTATGTATTTATGCAATGGTATCGTCGCGAAAACCCAAAGGAAAGAGAAGGCGATTCGCTCGATCCTACGCCGGAGCTGCTTGAGCAGCTGCGAGTTGCAAATGCGGTCCGGAACGTCTCCGAGCCGGTTGTCGGCAAGTAACCTAATCATGGGTCTGATAGGCGCCCTTCTTCTATAACGAGGAAGGGCGTTTTTGATATGTGTTATTGTCCTGCTGTGTTGGTCAAGGACCCGCAATTTCTGTTACGATAGACAGCAGAGAAATTTGGGGGTGGAGAAGCGGGTGTCGGACAGGGACGAAAAGCTGCGAAGGAACGAATCGCAAATGAACGAAGCGGATCAGCACCGCGAACGAGAACGGGGTACTGAACCGGATGGGGATGAGTTGTTCTCAGAGGAGGAGTATGATCGATATCTTCGTGAAGCGGAAGAAGAGGAGCCTTATACGCCATTTTTTCAATCAAAATGGGTGAAGAGGGGAATAGCGGTTATTGCGGCTCTTGTACTTGGTGCGAACGTGCTGGCGTTTCTGCCTCAAATTTACTCGCTCGCGGCTATCCGGTTTGTCACGGTATCGGCGCAGCTATCGCAATCGGAGGAAATTCAAGCTTATAAACAAGCGGTGGTTGTTGTCACGGCGGATGATCGGAAGGGAACCGGCTTTCATCTTGCGTCGGCTCCGGGTCTGATTGTGACCAATCGGCACGTCGTAGAGGATGCGTCTGTTGTTAACATCGCTTTCCCTGACGGAAGCCGGTACTCCGCGCAGGTTGTCGCACGCGATGAGACGGTCGATCTTGCTATTGTTATGGCGAAGCCGGCCGCAGAGCATGTCGGGCTGCCGCTTGCACCGTCGAGCGAAGGAACGGAGGGGACGCCGATTTATGTAATCGGTAATCCATTGTTTTTTAACGGAATCGCCAATCAGGGAGTCGTGCGTGAAGCGGGATCGAGCCGAGAGCCGCCGATGATGGTGCTGCAGGCACCAATCTATAAAGGAAACAGCGGTTCGCCGGTCATTGCTGAGGACGGTCGGGTGATCGGAGTCGTCTTTGCGACGACTAGAATGGATACGGACGGCGGCAGGGAGCGAGTAGGCTTGGCAGTACCGGTTGAGCGGGTTCATCAGCTGCTAAGTTGGAAATGATAGTATAAAGGCTGTTCGGCGACGTGATCGACAAACAGCCCGATAAATCATTAATGTCCGCCTGCGCCCGATAAGCCAATCCGTTCGATGAGCAGACGGCTCTCATCGTTTAATCCGATCATTTCGACATGTTTATTGTTTTGCTCATACTTTGCCTTTACTTTCGCGATCGCGTTGACGGCGGACTGGTCCCAGATGTGCGAGCCGTGAAAATTAATGACGATGCGCTCTGGGTCGGCCGCCGGGTCGAATCGGTTTATAAAGTGCGTCATCGTCCCAAAAAAGAGCTGGCCGTGCACGTCGTAGTGCTTTGTTCCGCTGCTGTGCATTGTGCTCTGGATAGCGATCCGCGAGGCAATGCGCCAGCCGAAAATGAGCGCGCTCAGCACGACACCGGCGAACACGCCGCGAGCCAAATCATGTGTATACACAACAACGGCCACGGTAACGAGCATGACCAACGAATCGGAAAACGGAATCTTTTTGAGCTCCTTCAACGATTTCCAATCGAACGTGCTGACGGACACCATAATCATAACGCCTACAAGTGCAGCCATCGGAATTTGGCGAACGAAATCGCCGAGCACAAGAATGAGGAACAGCAGTGACAGTCCGGCTACCATCGCGGACAGCCGGCCTCGGCCTCCTGATTTTACATTGATTACGGATTGCCCGATCATGGCGCAGCCGGCCATGCCGCCGAAGAAGCCGGTGACGAAGTTGGCGATGCCTTGGCCGCGGATTTCGCGGTTTTTGTCGCTGCGGGTTTCCGTCATTTCATCGACGATCGTTGCCGTAAGCAGCGATTCGATGATGCCGACCATGGCCAGAGCGAACGAATAAGGGAAAATAATGGCAAGCGTCTCCCAAGTGAGCGGAATTGAAGGAATGTGAAACAGCGGCAATGAGGCCGGAAGCTGTCCCATATCTCCCACAGTTTTTACTTGAAAGCCGGCCGTGACTGTCAACACGGTAATGACGATAATCGCTACAAGCGCGGAAGGCACCGCCCTCGTAAAACGAGGCAAGACGTAAATAATGAACAGCGTAGCGGCGACTAATGCGTACATGACCCAAGATGCGCCTTGAAAGTGAACGAGCTGAGCCATGAAAATGAGAATGGCAAGAGCGTTCACGAAGCCGATTATGACGGGATGCGGTATGAAGGTGATGAAACGTCCGAGCTTTAAAGCGCCCATCATGTACTGTAGAATGCCGGTAAGCACCGTTGCGGCGAGCAAATACTCCAAACCGTGATTTGAAACGAGCGTCACCATGAGGAGCGCCATCGCGCCTGTCGCCGCCGAGATCATGCCCGGCCGTCCGCCGAAAATGGAAATGAGTACGGCGATGCAGAAGGAAGCATACAAGCCGACCTTCGGATCAACGCCTGCGATAATCGAGAAGGCGATCGCCTCCGGAATGAGCGCGAACGCGACCGTTAATCCGGCTAGCACGTCCATGCGAACATTCGATAATGGGGTTAGTTTCCAAGAAGTAAGCAACAAGAAGTCCTCTCTTTCCGTGTAAAATAAGTTTGGTCTGCCTCTCTCATGCAAACCGGGGCCGATGTCCACAAGGGTCTATTATACATATGAATGGATGCGCCGGAAACCCATCGTCCCGGCTGTAAGCGCTGTTAGGTGAAATTTTACACTCATTTAACACTAAAGGACCTGTTTTTCAATATCTTTGGCAGGGCGCTACACAGTTAAGCCGGAAAACGATATAATACAATTTAGTGCCTCGCTGAGCGTGAGCCTTAGGTCGAATTGCGACCGGGCGGTAGAAGAAACAAAAAAAATTATCTAACGAAGGAATTATCTACATGAGCGAACAAGCTGTTGAGAAAAAACCAAAGCACCGCGGTCCGAGAAGGAAGGCCCCTTATGTGAAAGTATTTGCGCTGGGCGGGCTCGCCGAGATCGGGAAAAATATGTACGCCGTCCAATATGGGCGGGAAATCATTGTCATCGACGCCGGCGTCAAATTTCCGGGACCGGATATGCCGGGCGTTGATTACATCATTCCGGATATTTCTTATTTGCTGGAGCATCGGGATATGGTGAAGGCGATCGTGCTGACGCACGGTCATGAAGACCACATCGGAGGGCTTCCTTTCGTCCTCCAGCAATTGAATGTGCCGATCTACGGCGCGAAGCTGACGGTCGGATTTGTCCGCGCCAAGCTTGAGGAGCATCATCTCTTGAGACAGACGGAGCTGCACATTGTGGACGAGCATTCCAGCATTCCACTCGGCAGCATGACGGTAGAGTTTTTCCGGACGCACCACAGCATACCGGATTCGCTCGGGGTCGTTATCCAGACGCCTCAAGGCACCATTGTGCATACGGGGGACTTCAAGTTTGATTTGACTCCCGTCGATCAGCCGGCCGATTGGGCGCGGATGGCGGAGATCGGACAGAAGGGCGTTCTCTGTTTGCTCGCGGATAGCACGAACAGCGAGAAGCCGGGCTTTACGCCGTCGGAGCGAATGGTCGGAAATACGATTAAAGATACATTTGAACGCTGCAAAGGAAGAATATTGTTCGCCACGTTCGCTTCCAATGTGCACCGGCTGCAGCAGGTTGTAGAAGCGGCGGAAGCGACGAACCGTAAAATTTGCATTATCGGCCGGAGCATGGAGCGCGCGTTCCGCATCGGGCAGGAGCTAGGCTACATTCGCGGTCCGAAAGACTTGTTCATCGATGTAAACCGCATCGACCGCTATCCAGACCAGGGTATTTGTATCGTCTGCACCGGGAGCCAAGGAGAGCCTAATGCGGCGCTTACGCGGATTGCCAGCGGCTCTCACTCGAAAGTGTCGGTTTACCCGGGCGACACGGTCATCTTCTCGTCGTCGCCGATTCCGGGCAATACGAACAATGTAAACCGCAGCATCGATCGTCTGATGCGCGCGAATGCTCATGTGATCGCCGGTTCGATTATGGATATCCATGCGTCGGGCCACGGCTGCCGCGAGGACTTGAAGCTGATGCATGCGTTCATGAAGCCGACGTATTTCATGCCGATTCACGGGGAGCATCGAATGCTCGTAACGCACGGCCAGCTCGCTGAAGAGCTGGGCATGAAACGCAAGAACATTTTTGTTATGGATATCGGCCAAACCCTTAACGTATCGAAGCGGATGGCTAGGCTCGGGAAGTCTGTTAAAGCCGGAGAGCTGCTTGTGAAGGGCTCGAAAATCAGCGAATGGGAAAATGCGGTGATGGAAGAACGAAAGCATCTTTCCGACAGCGGCATTATGATTGTGAACGTCGTCGTCGACTCGGCCGAGAACAAGCTGCTGGCCGGTCCGGACCTCGTCACGAGGGGCTTCGTCTATGTGCGCGAGGCGGGAGATACGATTCAACGGGTGACGCGCATGCTGAAGCGCACGCTGGCCAAGCTGCAGAAGAAAGAGACGTTCGATAAGAAGGCATGGAACGATCAAATCGTTCATTCGCTGTCTTCTTATGTGGAAACGTCGATGGGCCGTTCGCCGCTCATTCTGCCGGTCATTATGGACATTCGGGAGAAGGAGCAAAAATGAGAGGCGGTATCGCGTTCTTCATCGTTTTGTTTTTAGCGGGTTACGCGGCGCTTCAATGGTATATCGGGTGGCACGGGTTGCTGTTTTTCCAGGCGCTGCTTCCCGAGCTTGTCTCTGATTCATCGACCGCCTATTGGTCGCTCTTTTGGCTGCTTGCGCTGTCCTTCTTGATCGGCCGAGCATTTCTCCAGATCGGTGGCGGCGGCATTATCTCCCGGGCCCTGCTGCGGATCGGAGCATATTGGCTGGCGGCGATGCAGTTTCTGGTTGTCCTGCTTCCGATTGCCGATGTAATCGCCCTTGGGCTGATGCTGTCGGGCATGGACGTAAACGTGCTGTGGCTCGGCTCGGCGGTGCTCGCGGTGCTCGCGCTGCTCTTTATTAGAGGTATCCGCAATGCGACCTCGCCCGTCGTCCGGCGCTACGAGGTTACCGTGGCCAAGAAAACGGATACCCCCAATGTGGACTCGTTTCGGGTGGTCTTGGCTTCCGATCTTCATCTAGGCTGGCTTGTGGGTACTAAGCGGCTGCGGCAGCTCGTTGAAACGATTAATGCGGAGAACCCGGACGTGGTCGTTTTGACGGGGGACATTATCGACGACGACATGCGCCCATTCCTGAAGCATAGGATGGGGGATCAGCTGCGAGGCATAAGTTCCCGTTGGGGCGTGTACGCGGTCACAGGCAACCACGATCCGTTGTTCGGGGAGATTGGAGACCGGTTTTCCGAGGAGCTGTCGCGTGCGGGGATTACCCTGCTCAGGGATGAAAGCGTGCATGTGGGAGATGTGTTTTGGCTGGTCGGCCGCCAGGACCGTTCGTTGAAGCGCTTCGGCATGAAGCGGAGGCCGCTTGTTGAGCTGCTCGAAGAAGTGGAGACGACGAAGCCCGTGCTGCTGATGGACCATCAGCCGTACGGATTGGAAAAAGCGGAAGCGGCGGGAGTTGACGTCATGCTGTCCGGACATACGCATAGAGGGCAGCTTGCGCCGAATCACTGGTTGACCCGGAGAATGTTCGAGCTGGATTGGGGCGTCGTAAGCCGGAACGGATTTCATGCGGTCGTCTCCTCGGGCTTTGGGACATGGGGACCGCCCGTGCGGCTCGGCAGCCGCTGCGAGCTGGTGGAGCTGACGGTGCGTTTAGAAAAATAGATGGAGTGTAATGGCGAATGTCCGGGAAGCCGGGGATTCGCCATTTTTGTTCGCTGCGGTTGCCGGCTGCGGATGTCCGCTATTGCTTTGAGGCGGTTTTCAGCGCGCCAAGCAGCTCCAGCATCTCGTAGCAGGCTCTGCTGTTGTGGTAAGGACTTTTCCGCTCGCTGCCTTTGGGACGATCCGGGAGCGGGCTGCCGCTCTCCGTGACGCCCCAATGCCACTCACCGTTGACATCGTCTACAATATAACGTTCAATGAACGACCATGAACGCTGGGCCGCCGACAAAAACCGTTCGTCTCCGGATAACTGGTAAGCGTTATAGAAGCCTACAACCGCTTCCGCCTGCGGCCACCAATCTTTATTCGTATCGATCAGCTTTCCTGAGGCGGCCGCTTCGTTCCAGATGCCTCCGTCTATATCGACGCCTTGTTCCAGCACCGCTTCCGCCGTCCGCAATGCCGCCCGGCGGGCGCGGTTGGCCAGCGGGGCGTCGCCAAGCGCTGAGGCCGCTTTGCAGAGCAGCCAGCCGCCCTCCATGTCGCGGCCGTACGACACGCTGTCGGCTGCGGGCCGCCAACCCTCGGCGAAGCGCAGCCGAAAGTGTGCTGAATGCTCGTCCACGACATGATCCAGCATGACATCGACAAGCTCCTTCAGCTTCACATGAAGCTCCTTCATCGGCCACACCCGGTATAAGCTTGTGTACGACTCAAGGAGATGAAGGTAGGTACTAAGCCTCTGTATTTCAGGCTGCTGGTTCCCGGGAGAGCCTTCATTCCCGACGATCGACCAATCTCGAGCGAGCGCCTCGGCATATGCTTTATGTTGAGCGTCATAGGCATTGCGTTCCAAGAGACGAAACAGCTCTACCGCTAAGCCCAGCGCCTCCGCTTGGCCCGATGCTCTTGCCCACTCGGAAAGTGCATAGATGACGTTCGCTTGGGCGGATACGTGCTTTCTATCCTCGATCGGCTGTCCATCGGCATCCAGCTTCCAATAAAAGCCTCCGTGTTCCTTATCGGAAAAACGGTCGGTCAAGCAGCGGTACGCCCGTTCGGCAGTCAATCGGTACGGTTTTTCCGGATACAACCGATAAGCGGCCGCAAAGGTCCACAGCATTCTTGCATGCAGCACAAGACTTTTCTCCTTGTCGGGGGCGATCGTCACATCGGAACGAATAGTTTCCAGGAAACCGTCGTTTTCTTCATCGATCGAATGCCGCATCCAGAAAGCCAGAATGTTTTCTTTCAGTTCCTTTTCGATCTTCGTTGCCCAAGCATTTTTCATAGAAGCCGCGGTCATTTATTGTCACCTCGTCAGCTCGTCGGCCCGAAATTTCGGCCGCCGTCGCAGGGTTGAATGATATGTAACGAAGCCAGATTACACTTTAATGGGATGTTCAGCAAGTCCGTAGGCGATGATTCGGCACCATGCGTTCTTTCATATGGAATACTTACTTTCCAATGTGAGCGCTTGCGTGTTACACTTGCTTTACTTCATAACACGGACGGTGAGCAGCAGTGAGGGATAAGGAAAAGGAACTGGTCCGATTCGGCGTGTCGATGCCGCAAGATCTTATCGAGGAATTCGACGCCTTCATCGGCCGGCAGGGGTACGACAACCGTTCGGAAGCGATCCGCGATTTGGTTCGCAAGGTGCTGATTCAACCGGATCGAATCGCACCGGAGGAAGAAGTGGCAGGCACGATCGTCATCGTCTACGATCATCATTTTACATCGCTGCCGAATTATTTAATGGATTTGCAGCACCATTACCATCACGAAATCATCTCCACGATGCATGTGCATCTGAATCATAATCAATGTTTGGAAATTGTTGTAGTCAAAGGGAAGTACGGCAGACTACGGCAGTTCGGCGATTTGGTGAGGGTGCAGAAGGGGGTGCTGTTTACGGAGCTTTCGGTCAGTCACGCGGAATCGAAATTTCCGCCGCATACCCACGATAATGGCTCGGATCACGGACACACCCATCCGGACTACGAGCACCATTCGCATGTGCGCCACGATCACGGCCACGATCACGAACATGTTATTAAGCGGATCGCGCCGATGAAGAAATCGGGAAGAGCGTCAAACCAGAATTCTAAATAACAGAAAAGAAGTTATGAAGAACATGCAAATTCCCGACGGTATTCTTGATCCTAAAGTTTGGATCGCCGAGACGGCGGTACGCGGAGTTGTTTTGTCCCGAAGCGTTCGGTATTCGAAGGAAAAGCTTGAACGCCGCGCCGTTCCGGTGATGGGAGCGATTAGCTGCCGATCGTGCAGCTGATGGATACGATTTGGGAGGGTGAGCCGATGGACATGCCGATACGGTTGGAAGAAGCGGCGCGTCGGCTCAAGAGACAAAAAGAAACTGCGGCAAGAGGAACTGGGATATGTCTCGCAGGAAACGCATTCAATATTCTATATAGAGATCGGGCAAGTTATTGAGGAGGGAAACCATTACTTTGTCAAATTTGCAATTAAGCATCGGCTGTTGGGATTACGATCGGGTGGGTGCGCTCATTTACGGTTCCGTGAAGCCCGAAGGGATCGATCTTAATTTTCTTAAATGCCTGTAGAGGAAACGTTCTTTCGGATGATGCGGCATCAAGAATATGGGAGAGGATTTCTGGCCGTACGGATTGGATTCGAACCGCAAGACGCTCGAAGCGTTCATTACGTACTCCCACGAGCAAGGACTCATTAAAAACAAACCTGCGGTAGAGGATCTCTTTGCGTAATTCGCCCTGGAGCATTACACAATTTAATAAGGTAAAAACAGCGAAGAATTGACTTAGGTTCCCGCTTTATTATCCAACAAAGCTTTGACATACACGATATGTGAAAGCTTTGTTTTTGTTCCGCATAACAGAACATTATGCTAGGAAAACGGTAACGGATGCGTTAAAGTGAGAATAGAATCTTCGGAAAATATGAAAGGTGGGATTCGATATGTCTTTGGAATTAGGGATGATTGCGGCGCACGTGCCGCGGATTTGTCACGAGGATAAAGTGGCGGACTTTCAGAGGCCGCTGACAAAAGCTCTTCACGATGCAAGAGCGCAGATTGAAGCTGTAAAGCCAGATGTCGTCGTCATTATCTCTTGTCACTTTGTGGCGACATTCCATCATTACGTAGATGCAACGGCTCGCCATAAGGGGATTTTGACAGCGATGGAATGCCCGGACATGATTTCAGACGTGCCTTACGATTATCCCGGCGATCTTGAGCTTGGCAAGAAAATGGTCGAAGCCGGCAAGAATGCAGGGCTTCCGGCCGTGCTGATTGACGATCCGACCTACGCGTGGGATTACGGCACGGTCGTGCCGCTTCGCTACCTGGTGCCGAATCAGGATATCCCGATCATTTCCCTTTCCGTATGTTGGGCGGCCAGCCTGGACGAAACGTACCAGTGGGGCCAACTGATCGGAAAGGAATTGAGGGAGAGCGGCAAGCGTGCGGTATTTATTAGCAGCGGAGCGTTGTCTCACAACCTTGTGCGCGGTCCGGACCGGATGCCGACACTTTCCGAACAAGCGCTTGACAACCAGTTCGTCGACTACGTGATGAATAAAGATTTCGAAGCCGCCAAAGGCATGCTCCCGCAATATGCGAGGATCGCAGGTGTAGAATCCGGCGGCCGCCATATCGCTGCATTGCTTGGTGTGTTGGGTGAACAGTATTCCCCGAAATATTGGGGATATGCGCAATCGTCCGGCAGCGGCAACGTAGTCATGACATTCCATCCGGAATCCGAAGCAGCATCGAATGCTTCCTAATTCATAAATTGACGCTACTTTTTGGGGGGCAACGATCATGGCAGGAAAAGTGCTGGCGGCCGTCGCAACGGATGTAAAAACTACGGAGCTTCAATCGTTTGAGATGCCGTCCGTCGATCAAGACGGCGGCATTCTCAAGGTTGAGACAGTGGGTGTTTGCGGCAGTGACGTCGACTATTACAGGAAAAAGCTGAGCCCTAGAATTTTGGGGCACCACATCGTTGGCACGATTGAGCAATTAAGCGAAGCGGCCGCGAAACGATGGGGGCTGAAAGTAGGGGACCGGGTTGCGATGGAGGAGTACATTCCGTGCGGCCAATGTGATTTTTGCCGTACAGGATTTTATCGTTCCTGCCTGACGACAGACCCGAGATCCGGAGGAATTCGCTACGGCGCCACCCCGCTTGACGTGAAGCCGTCGCTATTCGGCGGATTCGCCCAATATTTGTACTTGCATCCGAACGCCGTGCTCCATAAGATGCCCAAGCATGTGCCGGGGATTGAAGCAGCCCTGACGCTTCCGCTGGCCAACGGCTTCGAATGGATGTCCATCATCGGCCAAGCCGGTCCGGGAGACACGGTTTTGATTCAAGGCCCCGGCCAGCAAGGCCTGGCATGCGCACTCGCCGCAAAGGCGGCAGGTGCGGAGAAGGTTATTGTGACCGGAAGAAAGACAAGCCTAAAGCGGCTTGAATTGTCCCTCAACCTAGGGGCGGACCACATTATTAACATCTCTGAGCAGCCGTTGGTCGAGACGGTTCGCGAGATCACGGACGGCAAGATGGCCAATCTTGTCATTGACGTCACATCGGGCGGCAGCGAGCCGGTGCTCACGTCCCTTCAATGCGGGGCAAGAGGCGGCACCGTACTGTTCGGCGCTTACAAATATCAAGGGATTGACGCATTCGACCTAGACGTAGTCATCAAGAATACATTGACGCTGAAAGGCGTTCGCGGCCACAGCTTCCAATCCGTGCGTATGGCGGTTGATTTCATCTCTTCGGGCAAGTTCCCGCTTGCGATGATGAACTCCCATGATTACGCGCTTAAGGATACGGACATGGCGCTGAAGACGGCGGGCAACGAAGGCGAGCCGATGCCGCTTCTCGTTACCGTTTCGCCTTGGAAATAAGGTTTCAAAGGTTCAATAATTTGCAAATAAATAGACGCCATCCAATGAGACGGCCCCAATCGGAATAGGAGGATTTACAACATGGTACATCAAGCGGAAGCTGCTAGCGCAGCACCTAAGTTTAAGGCAATCGACTGCCTTCATTTCATCGACGGCAAGTACGTTCAATCCAACAACGGCAAAACGTTCGACAACGTGAATCCGGCAACAGGCAAAGTAGTAGGCACCGTCGCAGAAGGCGGCCAAGAAGAAATCGACTTGGCTGTAGCGGCAGCAAAAAAAGCGCTCAAAGGTCCTTGGAGCAAAATGTCGACTAATGACCGCATCGGCGTTATCCGTAAGATCGGCGATATCATTATCCGCCGTCAAGAAGAGCTTGCGACGTTGGAAACACTCGACACAGGCAAGCCGCTTTGGCTTTCCAACTCCATTGACATTCCGCGTGCCGCTTACAACTTCCACTTCTTCGCCGACTACTTGCGCGGAATTGGCACAGAAGCTTACCAGCAGGACGACATCGCGATCCACTATGCCGTACGCAAGCCGGTCGGTGTCGTTGGCTTGATCAACCCGTGGAACTTGCCGCTTCTGCTCCTTACATGGAAGATGGCTCCTTGCTTGGCTGCAGGCAACACTTGCGTCATTAAGCCGGCTGAGTTGACGCCGATGACGGCTACGCTGCTTGGCGAAATCTGCAAGGAAGCAGGAGTTCCGGACGGCGTTGTGAACATCGTTCACGGTTTCGGTCCGAACTCTGCAGGTTCCGCATTGACGGAGCATCCGGATGTTGATGCGATTTCCTTCACAGGTGAAACGACTACAGGCAAAATCATTATGCAGGCGGCAGCAAAAACGTTGAAGCGCTTGTCCTATGAGCTTGGCGGCAAAAACCCGAACATCATCTTCGCGGATTCCGATCTTGACGAAGTGTTGGAAACAACGATGAAGTCGAGCTTCATCAACCAAGGAGAAGTTTGCCTCTGCGGTTCCAGAATTTATGTCGAGCGTTCCGTATACGACAAATTCTTGGAGAAGTTCGTAGCGAAAGCGAAAGAGCTTAAAGTCGGCGATCCGTTCGATCCAAGCACGAAGGTCGGCGCATTGATCGGCGAAGAGCACTTCGGCCGTGTAACGAGCTACATCGAGCTTGCGAAGCAAGAAGGCGGCACCATCCTGACAGGAGGCAAGCGTCCGGAAGGATTGGATGAAGGCTACTACCTGGAGCCGACGATCATCACTGGTTTGGACCGCAACTGCCGCGTCGTCAAAGAAGAAATCTTCGGGCCGGTTGTAACGGTAATTCCGTTCGACACAGAAGAAGAAGTATTGGATCAAGTAAACGATACACACTATGGTTTGAGCGCATCGGTATGGACGAACGATCTTCGCCGCGCACATCGCGTAGCAGGCGCCATCGAGGCGGGTATCGTATGGGTCAACACTTGGTTTCTGCGCGACCTTCGTACGCCGTTCGGCGGCATGAAGCAGAGCGGTATCGGCCGCGAGGGCGGAATGCACAGCTTTGAATTCTATTCCGAGTTGAAGAACATCACTATCAAATTATAAAAGGAGGCGTCCGGATTGGTAGCGAACGAACGAATTTCAGCCTTGGCCGCACGGCTTGCCGAGGCTGAACGCACCGGGCGCGGAACTACGCCGTTAACGGCGGAGGTTCCGGATCTAACGGTAGAAGAAGCGTACCATGTACAGCTGACGAACATTGATCAGAAGGTGAAGGCAGGCCAACGGATCGTCGGCAAGAAAATTGGATTGACGTCGCTTGCGATGCAAAAGCTGCTTGGGGTGGATTCTCCCGATTACGGCCACCTTCTCGATTCAATGGTCGTTGAGAACCGTGGAGACATTTCATTCTCGAGAGTTATGCAGCCGAAAGTGGAAGGCGAAATCGCCTTCGTTTTGAAGAAAGACCTGCTCGGGCCTCGAGTGACTACGCTTGATGTCATCGAAGCGACGGATTACATCGTGCCTGCGCTTGAAATCGTCGACAGCCGCGTTGCGGACTGGAAGATCAAATTACCGGACACGATCGCTGACAATGCGTCTTCCGGATTGTACGTTCTTGGCGGGAAGCCGGTGAAGGTGGAAGACGTAGACCTTACCCAAATCGGAATGGTGTTGTACCGCAACGGTCAAATGGTAAACACAGGCGTTGGCGCTGCAGCGCTCGGAAATCCTGCGGCTTGCGTCGCTTGGCTTGCCAACGCGTTGTTCAAATTCGGTATCGTCTTGAAAGCCGGAGAAGTGATTTTGTCCGGCGCGCTCTCCGCAGCTGTAAATGCGGAGCCGGGAGATACGTTTACGGCGAAATTCGCCCATCTTGGCGAAGCGTCGGTTAATTTCAAAGCTTAATTGCAGAACGACATAGTGACACAAGAACAAGGAGGTATGGTACGCATGAGCAAAGTGAAGGTTGCGATCCTCGGTTCCGGCAACATCGGAACGGACCTGATGTTAAAGATCGAGCGTTCCGACGTGCTTGAGATGTCGGTTATGATCGGTATCGATCCTGAATCCGACGGATTGAAGCGCGCAGCGAGCCGCGGCTACATTGCGGTTTCTACCGGTTTGAAAGGATTCTTGGAGGAGCATGCGGACAAAGCGGATATCGTGTTCGATGCCACTTCCGCAAAAGGCCATGTAATGCATGCAAAGATGCTTGAGGAAGCAGGCAAGCTTGCGCTTGACCTTACTCCGGCAGCTGTAGGCCCGTTCGTTATTCCGCCGGTGAACCTGGCAGAGCATATTGAAAAGAACAACATCAACATGGTTACATGCGGCGGGCAAGCAACGATTCCGATGGTGTACGCGGTTAGCCGCGTATGTCCTGTGGAATACGGTGAAATCGTTGCAACGATCGCAAGCAAGAGCGCAGGTCCGGGAACCCGTGCCAACATTGACGAGTTTACGGAAACGACATCGCTTGCGATTGAGAAGCTCGGCGGAGCGAAACACGGCAAGGCGATCATCATCTTGAATCCGGCGGAGCCGCCGATCATGATGCGCGACACCGTGTACTGCGAAGTGAAAGACGGCACCATGAAGAAGGAAGAGGTTGTTCGTTCCATTCACGAAATGGCGGCGGAGGTGCAGAAGTACGTTCCAGGCTATCGTCTGCGCACAGAGCCGATCATCGACGGCAACAAAGTGACTATATTCCTCGAGGTTGAAGGCGCTGGCGACTATTTGCCAAAGTATTCCGGAAACTTGGATATCATGACTTCGGCTGCGGTTCGAGTGGCGGAAGAAGTAGTAAGAAAGAAATCGAAAACAGCCGTATAATCGGAAGGAGGAGGTAGAACCATGACCGCACAACGCGATATTATCATTACGGAAGTAGCACTGCGTGACGGCAGCCATGCCATCGCTCACCAATATACGGTTGAGCAGGTAACGAACATCGCTCGCGCGCTTGACGAGGCGAACGTGCCTTACATGGAGGTGGCGCATGGCGACGGACTTGCCGGCTCTTCCCTTCAATACGGTCGTTCTCTTACGGATGAATTGAAGCTGATTGAGGCAGCGGTATCGGTAAGTAAGCAGGCGAAGGTAGCCGTATTGCTTCTGCCGGGCATCGGAACGGTTCATGAATTGAAAGAAGCGCACAAGATCGGTGCCAAAATGGCACGGATCGCGACGCATATTACGGAAGCCGACATCTCCGCACAGCACATTCACGAAGCGAAGAGTCTTGGAATGGAGACCGTTGGTTTCCTCATGATGTCCCACATGGCGCCAACTGCAAAGCTTGTAGAACAAGCGAAGCTGATGGAAAGCTACGGAGCGGACATTGTCTATGTTGTCGATTCTGCGGGAGCGCTGCTGCCGCATGAAGTTAGAGAGCGGATTCGCGCCTTGAAAGAGAATGTGTCTGTCGATGTAGGGTTCCATGGACACAACAACCTTTCTCTGGCAATGGCGAACACGCTTGCGGCGATTGAAGAAGGCGCGGTGCGCATTGACGGCAGTATCCGCTGCCTCGGCGCCGGTGCCGGCAACACGCAGACGGAAGTATTGATCGCTGTAACGGAACGCCTCGGCATCAAAACGGGCGTTGATTTATACAAGATTATGGATGTTGCTGAAAACATCGTTGCACCGATTCTTCTGCAGCCTCAAGAAATTACGAAGGACAGCCTCGTTCTTGGTTATGCAGGAGTATACTCCAGCTTCTTGCTGCACGCTCAGCGCGCCGCGAAGAAATACGGCCTTGATTCCCGCGACATTCTGATCGAGCTTGGCAAGCGTAAAGTCGTCGGCGGCCAGGAAGATATGATTGTCGACGTAGCGGAAGAGCTTACTAAACAGAAAACGGGAGCAACCGTATAACGAAAGGGTGAAAACCGTGGCGCAGTTCAACGCTAAAGCACTTGCCGAGTATTGTTTGGCCGGCGAGCGCGAAAAGAAAGAAATTAAGAAAATCACGGCCGATCTGTATCCGAACCTTTCCGTTGAGGAAGCGTATCTCGTGCAAGAACAGCTTGTAGGCATGAAGCTGGAGGAAGGATACCGGATTCTCGGACCGAAGATGGGTTTGACCAGCTGGGCGAAGATGAAGCAGATGGGCGTCGAGGAAGCGATTTACGGCTACGTGTTTGATTACATGGTTGTAGACAACAAAATTTCCTTGAGCGAGCTCATTCATCCGAAGGTTGAAGCCGAAATCGCTTTTGTCATGGGACAAGATTTGGAAGGTCCGGGTGTAACGGCGGCGCAAGCGCTGGCAGCTACTGACTATGTAGTCGGCGCGCTTGAGATTATCGACAGCCGTTATGAGAATTTTAACTTCACGCTTCCGGACGTTATCGCCGACAACGCAAGCTCCGCTCGCGTCGTGTTTGGCAACGTTCGCCGGAAGCCTAGCGAGCTTGACTTAGACTTAGTCGGGATCACCTTGTCGATTAACGGCGAACTGAAGGATCTCGGTGCGGGCGCGGCTGTTCTCGGCCACCCGGCGGCATCCATCGCGATGCTTGCCAACATGCTCTCGCGCAAAGGGCTGAAGATCAAGAAGGGCGACGTCATCTTGAGCGGCGGCGTAACCGGCGCGGTGCTTCTTTCCGAAGGCGACCATGTAACGGCAAAGCTTGACGGCCTTGGCGAGATCGCTTTTACAGTAGCTCCATAAAGAAACAAGGAGGCGCAGTATGCCGATCGTACAAATTCAAATTTTGGAAGGCCGTCCCGTTGAAAAGGTTAAGAAATTGATCGGGGACGTAACCGACACTGTCGCAGAAAGCTTGGAAGTGCCGAAAGAGCGCGTTCGAGTGCTTGTAACGGAAGTGCCGAAGTCGCACTGGGGTATTGCTGGTACACCTGTATCCGATACACAGGGACGTTAAGGGATACATTTATCTACGATGCAAAAATGCACACCATGTGGTGTGCATTTTTGCATATAAAATATTGATAAAATTAATAATAAAGGAGAATAAATAGTAATGCATGAAAAAAAGAACATCCCTTGGAACAGGAATGTTCTTTCGTGAGTACTTATATTCCAACGAGTGAACGGTAGCCTTCCCCGGTTTTACATCCGACCGGCAGCTCGCACAGATCAAATGGATAATCCGAGCCGCCAACGACACGGTCTGCGCCGACAAGGTCGACTAAATATTGCAGGGTCTGGGGGTTCCAAACGACAGAATCAAACCAAAATCGCTTTAAATAATCGAGCGGCTCGGCTTGAAGCACGGAAGAAACTTGCGGCCACATCTGGTATCCTTTTGTAATACGGCCGATTTGATACGGAAGGAAGCCGCCGCCGTGTGCAAGCAGAACCTTAGCATTCGGAGATTTGTCCATTAAACCGCTAAGCAGAATATCGGTCGCACAGATGGTCGTTTCGAACGGAACACCGATTAAGTTCGGCATCATCCGTTTTTGCAGCCGTGGATCCGTATTCAAAAGCGGGTGAATGAACAGCACGGCTCCAAGGCGGTTCGCTTCATCCCAAAGCGGCTGGAACGAAGGGTCCGAAAGCAGCTTGCCATCGTGGCCAGGTCCGATAATGGCACCTTTAAGACCAAGGTTTATTGCGTTTCGTAAGTCAGTTGCAGCAGTTTCAGGATCATTAAGCGATACGGTGCCGATGGCGGCTACTCGGTCTGGCTCCGCTTTACACCAGTCGGCAAGCGATCGGTTGTAAACGCCTACTAATTCTTGCGTAATTTCTACCGGGAACTCATATAAGAAGAGCTGAGGGATTGGAGATAACAGAGAATGTTTGACGCCTCCCTGCTGCTGACCCTCAAGAAACAGCTGCTTGGAAACAAACGATTCCTTCAACTCGAACGCCCACTTGCCGTTTACGCTTAAAAAATCAGCTTTGGCAGGGTCGACTTGTTTCCACTCAGCATTTACACGGGACTTATTTTCCTTCAGCCACCCCAGAACTTCCTCCGGGATAAAATGCGTGTGAGCATCGTACACGGATTGAATTCCTCCTTTTGGTGAAAAAATGGATGCAATTGAACTTTACTATGGTACATGTTAATCTTACCTTATTGCAAGTTTTTTTGGAGATAAGAGAGTTGTTCTTCTATACGGAATTCTCTTCATTTTCCTTAGGAGGTTTTCCATATGAGTAAACAATCCGAAACTCTCTCATCCGTTCACAATGCAATGCGCATCTTGAAAGAATTTACTCATGAGCAGCCGGAACTCGGCATCAGCGAACTGAGTGCGCGGCTCGGACTGGCGAAGAGCACTGTGTTTCGTCTCATTAAGACGCTTACCGAGAACAATCTCGTCGAGCAAAATGAGAAAAACCAGAAATATCACCTTGGAATGGCGGCGTTCGAACTCGGGTTCACGGTGTATCATGAAATGGAGCTTCGATCGGTGGCATTGCCGCTGCTGGATCGTTTGATGAAATCGATTCGGCGAACGGTGCATCTTGGAGTTTACGACAACGGCGGTATTTTGTTTCTCTGCAAGCGCTTGGCTGAGGATCATCAAGGCACGATTTCGAAGATTGGCAGGCGCGTGCCCGCTCATTGTACGGCGTCCGGCTTAATGCTGTTGGCGTATCAGGACGATGAAGAGATCGAACGCTTCTGTGCCGGGGGATTGAAAGCATTCACGAAGAAAACAATTACGGACTACGACAGGCTGAAAGCGGAGCTTGAACAAATAAAACAGAAGGGCTACGCCGTATGCCACGAGGAATTGAAAGAAGGAATTTGCTCGGCGGCGGTGCCTGTATTTAATGACGAGAAGGAAATCATTGCGGCCGTCAGCGTGACGGGGGTGCCGCAACAATTTTACCCGTCGCAGGTTCAAGTCTATGTCCAGGAAATGAGAACATGCAGCAGATTAATTACGGAACGCATGATTTTTGACGATTAGAGCTCGTTGAAAAATGCGAATAACCGGTCTCTATGATGGAGCCGGTTTTTTTGTTTAAAAATTTCGAGGTCCGTTCCATATGTAGGAACGTGTTACTGAGCCGTACCCTTACACTCTATACAATAAAAATATCAATACTATTGAAAGCGTTTATAAAGGAGAGATTCAGACATGTTAAAAAAAGAAGATAATGAACGTCTATGTCAGGTCGGTCCTGGAAAACCAATGAACGAGCTGTTCCGCCGCTACTGGATTCCGGCATTGCTGTCCGAGGAGCTGCCTGCTCCGGATTGCCCTCCCGTACGCGTTAAACTGCTTTCCGAGGATTTGATCGCATTCCGCGATTCCGAAGGCAAAGTAGGACTTCTTGATGCATATTGCCCGCACCGCCGCGCGCCGCTGTTCTGGGGCCGCAATGAAGAATGCGGACTGCGCTGCGTATACCATGGCTGGAAATTCGATGTGACAGGACAATGCGTCGATATGCCGAACGAGCCTGCCGAGAGCAATTTCAAGCACAAGCTGCAAACGACTGCGTATCCGACTTGGGAGCATGCCGGTATCATCTGGACTTATATGGGTCCTGCCGACCAACAGCCGGATTACCCTGATTACGAGTGGCTTCGTGCGCCGGATACGCACAGACATGTATCCAAGACTTATGAATCCTGCAACTGGTTACAAGCGCTCGAGGGCGGAATCGACACATCCCACTCGTCCTTCGCGCATAACAATAATATTCAAGACAAAAATGCGCTCCGCACGAAAGCTCCGTCTCCTAAGCTTGAAGTTGTCAAGAACGACTATGGATTCAACTATGTCGGTATCCGCGATCTTAAGGATGGCAATTTATACGTGCGCGGGTATCAGTACATCATGCCTGCACAGCAAATGCGCGGCGCCATGGTGAAGTGGAAGGACGGAAAGATGGAGGAGTTCCCGTCGATCGCAGGACACATTTGGGTGCCGATCGACGATGAAAGCACATGGGTGTGGAACTTCATTTATTCGTCGGAGCCGAGCATTCCGTTTACGCCAGAATTCGTGTTGCAGCACGAGACCGATTTCGGTCGCGGCCCGGATGATGTGCTGCCGGGCTACAGATTGAAGCGTAATCCGTCCAATGATTTCTTGATTGACCGCGAAGTGCAGCGCACGAAGACCTTCACAGGTATCGAAGGAATCAACACACAGGACTATGCGTTCCAGGAAACGATGGAGAGGCCTTTCTGTGATCGCTCGAAGGAAAGATTGGGTACAGCGGATACAGCCATCATTGCCGCACGCCAACTGCTGTTAGAAGCGACGAGAGTCGTGGAACAGGGCGGCAAGCCACGTGGCGTAGACCCGATCACATATCGCAATGTACGTGGTTGTGACCGCCTCATCTCGAAAGAAAAGCATTGGAGCGAGGCGATGAAGGAAGATTTCGCTGCCAAATATTAATTAGGAGGGTTTCGACAAACATGGGAACTGAATCTCATTACCACAGTAAGAAAGACCGTATATTTGTACGCGGTATTCAAGGTGCATACAGCTTGAAAGACGAGCTTAAGCGTCTCCGTGATGTGCCTCGCGTGCTTAAGGGCGACGAGATTAAATTTAACGACGGTCCTCAGGCATTCAGCAAACATTATGTAGAGCCTGAAGACAACATCACCCAAACGTTCCATATCCACTTGGAGGAATACGGTCCGGGCGGCAGATCCCAAAAGCATGGACACGTGAACGAAGCGGCTTTTTACATTCTTGACGGCAAAGGCTACGAAATTCACGACGCGATTCGTTACGACTGGGAAGCGGGCGATATAGCGATCGTACACAACAACTGCGTTCACCAGCACTTCAATGCAAGCGATACAGAGCCTGCTCGTGCGCTTGTCATTAAGACGAAGCCGATGTATATGTTTATGAACATGCTGTTTCAGCACCAGGTAGAAGCTCGTCCGACGGAAGCTGCAGTACCGGCGGGTGTAGGCTTCAAAGCTCGTGAAGAAGGCGAAAAGTAAGACAAGACCAAAACAAAGGAGCTGAACGCAAAAATGGCATGGGATGAATCGAAAGTTTGGAACCAAGGTTCCGCAGAAGGCAACTTTTATCAAGATCTGTTGGACGACGCAACGGATAAGCCGGTTCGCGACGCTAAGCGCAAGAAAGTCGTTAAGCCGGCGGATATGCCTTGGGAAATGGCGAAGCAAGGTTTGCTGAAGCATCTCCTAAACGAGCAGATGAATACGCGGATGGAGACGGTTGACGCTTACATGCAAATCATTCCGGGCGGGAGCAAGTCCGGCAAGCACCGCCACCTTGCGGAAGAGTGTTTGTATGTGCTTGAAGGTCAAGGCTACGATCTGCATCAAGATTGCGACGTAGAAATTACGGATACGTACCACTGGAAAGCGAACGACGAAATCAGACGTTACGAATGGAAAGCGGGAGACGTTATCTACATTCCGCCGAATACGATTCACCAGCACTTCAATGCGGATCCGGAAAAGCCGGTTCGCTTGATCTCGGCGATTAACCGTATTTACAAATATTGCGGTTTGAACGATCTTGAGCAAATCGAGAACGCGCCTGAGTACGATCCGAGCGTGAAACTGGACGCAAACAAAGTTACTGAATATATCAAAGCAAAGCAAAAAGCGTAAGTATATATAGAGATATATAAAAACGGTAGAGAGTACAACAACAGGTGCACCAAACATCCAGAAAAAGAGGGGTCATACTTCAATGAAAAAGTCATGGCGCAATGCAATTCTTTTCCTTAGTTCTGTTCTTTTGGTCACCGGGCTTGCGGGATGCGGCGGAGCAGCATCCCCGGCTGGCTCCGGTGGAAGCGCTTCACAAGATAGCTTTCCTTCCAAAGATATTGAATTGGTAGTCGGATATGCACCTGGCGGCGGCTACAGCGACTGGGCGCAGGCGATTGCACCGTTTATCCAGAAGCATCTTCCTAACGAAGTGAACGTCCTCGTTCGCAACATGGAAGGCGCCGGCAGCGCGATCGCGGCGAACTATGTCCAGAAGGCTGCGCCGGACGGTTACACGATCGGTGTTTATAACCTGGGCGGATTGGCCGGTACACAGCTTGCCCGGGAGGTGCAGTACGATTTGTCTACCGTCACTTGGCTCGCACGCATGTCATTAGACCCGGCAATTTTGACGGTCGGTAAAGATACGCCTTTCCAAACTGTGCAAGACGTAGCTGCAAAGCAAGACTTGATCGTTTCGACGAAAGGCTTGGCTGCAAACGCTACATTGACTGGTGCCGCAACATTGGCAGCGCTTCAAAACACAACTTGGGAGCCGTTGAACCATGACGGGACAAGCGAATCCATCTTGGCCGTCATTCGCGGCGATGCCGATGCTACATGGGGTTCTATCGACAGCCAGAAGCAGTATATCGACAGCGGAGACCTGCGTATGCTTCTCTATTATGATTCCGCGCGTCATCCGGACTACCCGGAGGTTCCGATTCCTTCAGAGGTTGGTTTGCCTGCGGAAATGAACGAAGCTTTCAACACGCATCGTCTTATCGGCGCGCCTCCGGGACTTCCTGAAGACATTCTCACAATTTTGGAGGACGCGATCAAGAAAGCGCTTGAGGATCCGGAATTTTTGCAGCAAGTGGAGAAGATGGAAGTTACCGTGAACTACTTGAACGGAGCAGATACAACTGAAGTAGTGAATAAAACCCTCGCTGGTTATGAGAGCTACAAGGACGTTGTCGTCGATCTTCTTAGCAAATAACAACGAGAATGGCGTAGCAACGCCGAGGAGGCCATAGCATGGGTTTTCTAGGTCAAATCGAGACGCTACTGCAGTTTGATTACATTCTCATCATGATCGGCGCAGTCCTGTTCGGATTAATCGTAGGGATATTGCCTGGATTGGGAGGGAGCGTCACGTTGGCGCTCCTCATTCCGATCACATTCAGCATGAGCCCGGAAGCTGCCATTGTGTTGTTAATGTCTGCATATAGCGCCGTCAATTATGGCGGATCGATTACTTCCATATTAGTGAATACACCAGGGGACGCTGCGAACGCTGCGACAACCTTTGACGGATATCCTCTCGCCAAGCAAGGAAAAGCGAAAATGGCGATATCCGCTTCCATATTTGCATCGGTTTTGGGCGGTTTCATCGGTTTATTTATACTGGACCTGCTTATTCCGGTTGCCCGTAATTTGGTTTTAGCGTTTTCTTATCCGGAATTTTTCATGCTTGCTTTGTTCGGGTTGACGGTAATCGCCGTTATCACCCAAGGCAATACGTTCCGTGGTCTGATCTCCGCCATGTTCGGATTAATGCTTGCTTACATCGGAACGGACCCGCTGCTAGGGCTTGACCGTTTTACATTCGGCTCCGATTATTTGTGGGACGGGCTGGATTTAGTTCCTGTCATCATCGGATTGTTTGCCATTACGGAAGCGTTTGAGCTTTTCAAGCAGCGTGAGTCCGTTTCCAGCGACATTAAGGTAAGCGGAAGCGGAACGTTTGACGGGATTAAAGAGGTTTTTAAAAACTTCGGACTATTCTTGCGGTCCTGCTTTATCGGTATTTTCATCGGCATTATCCCCGGTGTCGGAGGTTCGGTGGCCAGTTTCTTGTCGTATGGCATGGCCGTACAGTCCTCCAAAAATCCGGAGAAATTTGGCAAGGGAGCAATTGAAGGCGTTATCGCCGTAGAATCGGCAAACGATGCGAAGGAAGGCGGGGCGCTGCTCCCGACGATCGCATTCGGGATTCCGGGGAGCTCGGCGATGGCGGTGTTGGTCGGCGGCTTGCTGATGCACGGATTGGCTCCGGGGCCGGAAATGTTGACAACCGATATTGAGCTGACGTATTTGCTGATTGCCGCTGCGGTGCTCGGTAAAGTATTCGCAGGACTCATCTCGTTCCTTGTCGGAACAAGGCTCGTATTTATTACGAAGGTGAAGGGGACGCTCATGGCGCCGGGCATTATCGCCGTCGCATTGGTGGGCTCCTACGCGACTGCCGGACATTTTGAGGACGTGATTGTAGCTCTACTTTTTGGTCTAATCGGTTTTTATATGAAAAAATTCGGATATTCACGAATCGCGTTGATCATTGCGATCGTGCTCGGCGGACTGTTGGAGTCGTCATACTACCAGTCCATGACAACCTTTGGGGCAGCCGGATTCGTAAATCGTCCGATTGCGCTCGTACTGCTCGGAATGACGGTGCTTTCGCTGGTGTGGCCGTACGCTCGCACGCGGCTTAAGAGCAGAAAGGAGAGCAGAGCATGATTCAATTCAACGAAAGAACGCTGTTTTCCGCTTTCCTGTTTTTGTTTGCAGCGTTGCTGCTGTGGGACTCGGCCGGAATGCGCGCCGACACAGTGCTGGTTCCTCGAATTATTGGCGTCGCGATGCTGCTTTTTGCAGGGGTGCAGTTTGCACTTGATTTACTGCCTTCCTTGCGAAAAAAGATGACCTTTCTGAGCAAAAGCGCCGATTCGTCAACGGCGATCGGCGGAGAAGGCGTCGTAGACGAGGAAAAAGAAAGCCGTGCGGAAAGTAAGCAGCGGTTCGGATTCATCGGATGGATGGTTCTGTTTGCAGCTCTCATTTATTTCATCGGAATGATATATGCAATTGCCATTTCGTTGTTTATTTACTTGCGTTGGATTTCGAAGCAGGGCTGGCTCGTTTCCATCTTGTATCCGATTGTCACCGCATTAATTGTGTACTTCGCTTTTGTAGTCGGTTTGAATATTTATTATTTTATGTAAGAGGAAAGAGCAATCTCATACGATTGAAGCGGACACCTATTTGGACAAATTACTTGCCGGTAGGTGTCTGTTCTTCCGCACAAGGGGGTGGGCTTATATGGATATCGATCTTCTCCGCACGTTCCAAAGGGTAGCGCAGCTGCAAAGCATATCGAAGGCAGCGGATGATTTGTTTTTATCCATCTCAACCGTAACGGGGCGAATTCGCGCGTTGGAAGAGGAGCTCAGCATCAGTCTGTTTCATCGAAGCGGAAGAAAAATTGAGCTAAGCGAAGAAGGCAAACATTTTCTAGAGTATGTAGAACGCTTTATGTCGATCCTGCACGAGGGCAATCAGAAGATCAAGCTGTTCAGGGAAGGAGCGAGCGGGGAATTGAGCGTTGCCGTCTCGCCGATTGCGGCGAGTTACGTGCTTCCGAAGTTCATTCAATATTTTCGGCAGCTTGCACCGAAGCTTCAGTTGCGTCTTGTATGCTGTCCGAACTTTCAAGTCATTGACAAGGTCAATAACGGACAGGCGGAAATCGGCATAACGATTGCAGGCACAGAGGAGACGGGACATGTCTTGCAGCCTTGGTTTCAAGATGAATGGATTGTCGTTCTGCCGTCAGCATTTGACACTTCTACATCCATTGTAGCGCCTTCCGATTTGCGCGACATGCCTCTAATGTGTTTTGGAAAAGATACACAGCAATGGGAGATCATCAGGGATTGGTACCAGCAAGGCGGCGTAAATCCGCGAATTATGATGGAGTTAGAGCATGTTGAAACGATAAAAGAGCTGATGAAGGAATTTAGAGCAGCAGCATTTCTTCCTAGCATCTCCGTTAATGAAGAGCTCACGGACGGATCGTTCCGGACAGCGAAGCTGCTCCCGCCTCCAGAGGCGACTTATCAGCTGTCGTTTGTTTATTTAAACGCCGCGCAGCTGTCCGCTGCCTCACTTACGTTCATTACAGCGGCTACCAGTTACGCCGCTGCTCATCTTCGCTAGGAGGAACGAGTATGGATTTGCTTCAGCTTGAAACATTCTCCCATTTGGTCATCCAAGGCAGTTTCATCCGAGCTGCGAAGGAGTTAGGCGTATCCCAACCGACTGTAACGATTCGGATCAAGATGCTGGAGGAAGAGCTGGGACTTCCGCTTATTTTGCGGGTAGGCAATAAAATCAAATTAACACCAGCGGGACAAACCTTTTATGAGCATGTGGAGCGCTCAATACGGGTGTTAAAAGAAGGGATAGAGCAGTGCTCTAAGGAGCGCCAGAAGCAGCAAACTCGACTAGCCGTGGCGGGAACGCCGCATTTATGCACCTACGTAATTCCTAAGGTAATGGGACATACGTACCGTACGAACCCGGATTGGGAGCTGACGCTCACGACGGGACGTTCTTGGGAAGTGACCCAGATGATATTGGATGAAGTATGCGATGTCGGATTCATTAACGGGTTTTATAAACATCATGACGTTGAAACGATTTCTTTGTTTCAAGATCCTTTTTATTTAATGGCGCATCCGAGCCATCCGCTGGTACAGCGTGAGGCGATCACGCTTTATGATTTAAGCGAAGAGTCGATTTTTACCTATAAACTTGAATCCAACATGTCTTACATGATTAAAAATTTATTTAGAGATATAAAAATAAGAACCGATATTTTAATGGAGCTTAACGATTCATACACGATGAAGCGTATGATATTGGAAGGGAACGGCATCGGTTTTATGCCGTGGAGCGGAGCCAAACAAGATGTCCAAATGGGCCGATTGTCCGTGTTGCCGATCGAGCTGCCTACGCCGCTCGTGCGCGAAGTGAACCTCGTCGTCCTGAAAAAAAGATTGGAACACGAGGAAATTTCAGAATTTATAACTCATCTCAGTAATATCTATGTTTTCAAACTTCAGGAATCTTAATACGTTATTCAGAAATACGCTATGCAAAACATTCGGTGAATCAATTATAGTGAAACTATAATTGAAAGCGTTTTAAAAAAAGCGCTTGCAAAGAAAAGTTGCAAAGAGGGGATGAAACGATGAGCACCCAGTTTCCAAGCAAACGCGGACCGACAACGTTGGAGCCGAAACCGATTCTGGACATGAAATGGTTCATTATCGGCATCACAATTTTTATAGTAACATATTTGGGAGTCGTTCCGCTGGCGTTCCTGCTGTGGCAAAGCTTTGCAACGCCTCAGACGATGACGCAGGCGGCTGAATTTACGCTTAACAACTATGCGAGGGCGTATAGTGACCCCCAAACGTTAGTGCTGTTTAAAAATTCATTTATTTTTGCCACTGGAACTGCTGCATTCGCTTTCATTGTAGGAACTGGATTAGCTTGGATGAACGAGCGGACAAACACACCGTTCAAATCGCTTTTCTACGCATTAGCGATCATTCCATTGATCGTTCCTAGCATCTTGTTTACGGTTTCATGGATTTTCTTAGCGAGCCCGGAAATCGGCATCTTGAACCTGGCGCTTCAAAAACTGTTCAACACCGATTATGTATTCTTCAACATATACTCGATGGGCGGCATGATTTGGGTTGAAGGGCTGCACTACTCGCCGATGGCGTTTTTGCTCATGACGGCGGCGTTCCGTTCGATGGACCCATCCCTGGAGGAATCGGCGATGATGAGCGGCGCCGGCATTGGCCACATTGTGTACCGAATCACAATGAAGTTGGCTTACCCGGCGATCTTCGCGGCGATTCTCATCATGTTCGTGCGGTCGATCGAATCCTTCGAGGTTCCGGCGCTGCTAGGCTTGCCGGCAGGTATTCAGGTGTTTACCTCGGCGATTTATCAAGCGATTAAACGTTACCCGAGCGACATCGGTTTGGCCAGTGCGCTCGCGATTACACTCTTGATCATTACCACCATCGGGGTGTATATGCAGTCGAGGCTGTCCAGCTCCGGCAACAAGTACTCCACCGTTTCCGGTAAAGGCTACCGTCCTCGCGCAATGGATCTTGGCAAGTGGCGTTATTTGACGGGCGCAATCTTCATCGTTTACTTCATCTTGATCGTTTTGCTGCCGTTCCTCGTACTGCTGTGGTCCTCCTTACAGCGTTACTACAGCGTGCCAACAGTGGAGGCAATGAAAAACATTTCTTTCGAGAACTACAGTTATATTTTGCAATACCCGTCGTTCTTGCGATCGGTATGGAACAGCTTAATTCTTGCGACGGGCAGCGCAACGTTGATTATGCTTCTAACAGCAGTCATTTGTTGGATTGTTGTTAAGACGAATTACAAAGGCCGGTGGCTGCTCGATAATATCGCCTCCTTGCCAATGGTATTCCCTGGTCTCGTGCTCGGTGTATCGATCATGATTCTGTACCTGAACTTTGACATTGGCATTTACGGAACGCTGTGGATTCTGTTGATCGCTTATATGACGCGTTTTATGCCATACGGATTGCGTTATAATACGACCTCAATGATGCAGATTCACAAAGAGTTAGAGGAATCCTCGGCGATGAGCGGAGCGACTTGGGGCACTACGTTCCGCAGAATTATTTTGCCGCTGATGAAGTCCGGTTTCGTTGCAGGCTGGATCTATATCGTCATCGTGTCGATCCGCGAGCTTTCGAGCTCGATTCTGCTGTACAGCCCGGGCTCTGAAGTTATTGCGATCGTCATCTGGGAGCTGTGGGAGAACGGCCAATACACGAAGCTTAGCGCACTAGGCGTCATGTTTATCATTGCACTGTTTATTCTCGTCATGGGAACGCAAATGATCAGTAAGCGATTCGGCGTGAAGGAAGAGTAGAATTTAAATTCTAGGAGGTATGCGAATATGTTGAGCGTAAAAGCGTTGTATAAGGAATATCCGAACGATAAGGGCGAGAAAGTGAAAGCTGCTCAGAACATTACCATAGAAGTGCCGGAAGGCAAGCTGTTTACAATGCTCGGTCCGTCCGGCTGCGGCAAAACAACGACGCTTCGTTCCATTGCCGGACTCGAGAAACCGAGCAGCGGCGAAATTACGGTAGACGACCAGGTTATGTATTCCTCTGAAAAGAAGATCTTCGTTCAGCCGAACCGCCGCGACATTGGTATGGTGTTCCAATCGTACGCCATCTGGCCGCATATGAACGTATTCAACAACGCGGCATTCCCTCTGCAGGTTGGAAAGAAGAAGCTGTCGAAAAAACAAATCGAGGAGAAGGTGCTTCGGGCGCTTCACGTCGTTGCGCTTGATGGCTTGGAGTCCCGCGAAGCGACCAAGCTTAGCGGCGGACAGCAGCAGCGTTTGGCATTGGCGCGCGCGCTTGTTATGGAACCGAAGCTGCTGCTGCTCGACGAGCCGCTCAGTAACTTGGACGCAAAGCTGCGCGAACGGATGCGTTTCGAGTTAAAACGTCTGCAGCGCGATTTAGGGATTACGTCCATCTATGTAACGCACGATCAGGGCGAGGCGCTGGCGCTTTCGAACCAGATTGCGGTTATGAACGCGGGTCACATTATTCAGATCGGAACGCCGCGCGACATTTATGAAAGACCGCAAACCCAGTTTGTCGCAGACTTTATCGGGACGACGAATTTTATTGAGGGAACGGTTGAATCGAAGGTTAAAGACAGCTACTACCATGTAAATTCGAATCTCGGCGGGTTGACGGTATACTCCGTAACCGACTTGACCCCAGGCAATCGCGTCGTCATCTCCGTGCGTCCTGAAAATATTCTTGTTTCTCACGTACGCCCGAATTCGGATAACGTTCTTGAAGCGACCGTCGATACTCGTATTTTCCTCGGCGAATATATGGACTTGGCCCTGAAGATCGGCGATACGCTGCTGCAAGCTCGAGCACATCCTTCATTTAACATGCCGGTAGGTGCCCAAGTGTTTATTGAAGCGGACCCTGAGAAGTGCATCGCATTGCTTGATGAGAAGAAGCCTTCTAAAGAACAAATTGAAGTATCGAAGGAATCGAAAGCTGTTTCCTAATGAAGGAGGTGAAACCGTCTTTCGGCAAATTGTAAAAGCATAGCAAGCTTCATCTTTGTTGAGGCACAATCATTTTATGGTTCTATTTCATGTTGAGAGGGGTTAGTTCGATGAAACAGACGAAAAGAATGCATTTTGTAACGTTGTTTGTAATCATCATGATGCTTGCTTCCTTCGTTGCCGCTTGCGGAAGCGAATCCGCCGAGCCGACGCCGGCGCCGGCAGAAACACCAAGCAATAGCGGGGGTTCGACCGGCGGAGATGCCGCGCCGTCGGATGCGTTCCCGACAACGCTCGAAGGGATCGCCGCTTATGAGGGCGCCGACCGCCAAGAGAAGCTGATCGCGGCAGCGAAAGCGGAGGGAGAATTGAGCCTCTATACGTCTATGGCTCTTGAAGACATGCAGCAACTTGCCGACAAGTTTACAGAAACGTACGGTATTAAAGTTACAATCTGGCGCGCAGGCTCTGAAAACGTACTTCAGAGAATCGTAACGGAAGCTCAAGCCGGACGTTTTGACTTCGACGTCGTAGAGTCGAACGGACCGGAGCTTGAGGCGCTTAGCCGCGAGCAGCTCCTTACGAAAGTCAATTCTCCATACTTGGCGGATTTAATCCCGGAAGCAATTACACCGCATGGAATGTGGACGGCTACTCGTTTGAACATTTTCGTTCAAGCGTTCAACACAAACAAGTTCAAGAAGGAAGATATGCCGACAACTTGGGAAGGCTTGCTTGATCCGAAGTTCAAGGGTCAAATCGCGGTTGAAGCGGAAGATATCGACTGGTTTGCAGGAGTTATCAAAGAGCTTGGCGAAGAGAAGGGTACACAGTATTTCAGGGATTTGGTGGCAACGAACGGCGTTTCCTTGCGTAAAGGCCACACGCTCTTGACGGAGCTCGTTGCTTCCGGTGAAGTTCCTTATGCTTTGACAGTGTATAACTATAAGGCAGAGCAACTAAAGCAAGACGGTGCGCCGCTTGACTGGTACGCCATCGAGCCGGCAATCGCCCGCGCGAATGGCGTGGCGGTATCCAAACAGCCCGTTCACCCTGCCGCTGCGGTATTGTTCTATGACTTCATGATCAGCGAAGCCCAAAGCTTGCTTGGCGAATTGAACTTCGTTCCGACAAGCACGAAGGTCGATACGACGCTTAACGACATGCAGATGCGTTTCGTTGACGCTGCGATTATTCTTGATGAGTTCGACAAATGGGAAGCTCTTTGGAATGAGATCATCGTGAACAATCAATAACTTAAGGTTTCATGACTGAGGACAAAGCTCCTTTATGGGGCTTTGTCTTCACTATCACCATATAGAGAGAATAATAGGAGGAATCCAGAAATGGCAAAAAATGCAATCGTATCCGAAGAGTTGGCGAAGAAGTTTGCGACAGAGAAAGAATCGGCGTACACCCGTTGGGTAAAGAACGAGGGACTCGATATCATCCCAGGACATTACGTTCCGGATTTGCACACGGTAGAACTGAAGCCATGGGCGCGTCGCGGAGGACGCGGAGTATACATCAATCACGAAGCATCCCGTTACTCGAATGACTGCTATGTTTGCGAAATCCCGACGGGCGGCAAGCTGGAGCCGCAGCGCCAGCTCTATGAAGAAACGATTTATGTCCTTGACGGCCGAGGTTCAACGACCGTATGGAACGATGAAGGGAAGCGCATTACGTTCGAGTGGCAGAAGGGCTCTTTGTTTGCGATTCCGATCAACGTTTGGCACCAGCATTTCAACGGCTCCGGACAAGAACCGGCACGTTTCCTTTCGGTAACGAATTCGCCGGTTGTTATTAACTTGTACGACGATGCAGACTTTGTTTTCAATACGCCATACGACTTCAAAAATCGTTTCAACGGGGAACCGGACTACTTTAGCAATGAAGGCGTGCAGAAGGGCCTCCTGCTGGAGACGAATTTCGTAGCGGACGCGATCAATCTGCCTCTTATCTCTGCGAAAGAACGCGGTGCGGGCGGCGGACACATTCGTTTCAACCTGGCCAAGAGCTCTATGAACAGCCATATCTCCCAATTCCCGATCGCTACGTATAAGAAGTGTCACCGTCACGGCCCTGGCGCTCACGTTATCATTATGAGCGGCGAAGGCTACAGCTTGATGGGCGACGATATCGATAATTTGCAGCGTTATGATTGGAAAGAAGGCAGCATGATCGTGCCGCCGAACATGCACTTCCATCAGCACTTCAATACAGGAAAAACGCCTGCTCGTTATCTCGCTTTGAAATTCGAAGGGGTTGCCTTCCGGAACGCACAGGGTGTTCCAAAGGCATGGATCTCCCAACGCATTGGCGGGGATCAGTACGATTATGCGGATGAGCCTCAATATATCCGCGATATGTTCATTGAAGAGCTTGCAAAGATCGGTTTGGAACCGCAAATGGAGAAGGCATACGAGGCAGAACTGGAAACGTTGCCTCCGAAGCAATAATTGTAAAAAGAATTATAATGACGCCGGATAGGCCCGCTCCTTGCGTGCGCTCTATTCGGCTTTCCTTATCCTCATGACAATGCAGAAATCACGGTAAAGGAGCTATCCCATGAAACTGTTCAACCGTTTTTACCACGATGGTCCCTGGGGCCACGATCACGACGACGATGACGACCACGATCTTGAAAACAACGCCTTGTGGCATGCAGATCATATAGAATTACTAAGTGTAGGGATCGATATCGGTTCTTCGGGAACGCAGGTCATTTTCTCCAAAATGTATTTGGCGCGCAAAGGGGAGGATCTGTCGAGCCGATACATTTGCGTACACCGCGAATCGCTCTATCGTTCCCCTGTTGCATTGACGCCGTATACCGAAGGAACGACGATCGATACGCAAAAAATTGCGGAAATCGTAGATGCGGCGTACGCCAAAGCCAATATGCACAATTGGCACGTTCATACGGGCGCGGTCATTCTTACAGGCGAGGCGATTCGCCGGGAAAATGCGCAGGCGATCGGCGAGGCGCTTGCGTCGAAATCGGGCGACTTTGTGTGTGCGCTCGCTGGGCATAAGATGGAGGCGCTGCTGGCGGGATACGGCTCCGGCGCGGCAAGGAGATCGTTCGAAAAGCAGGAAAAAATATTGAATATCGACATGGGCGGCGGGACAACGAAGCTCGCTTTGTGCGATAATGGGAAGGTTACGCAGACAGCTGCGATTTATATCGGAGGGCGCCTCGTCGTTACGGACGAGAACGGAACGGTTACACGACTGGATCCGGGCGGGGAGATGATTGGCAAACGCGTCGGGCTCGATTTGAAGATCGGCAGCACCGTCACCGCGGAAGATTTGCAGCGAATGGCGGATTGGATGGCGCAAGCGGTTGTCGACGCGGTGTTGCAGCGTCCGCTGGCGTCGGAATATGACGAGCTGTATTTAACCGAGATGCTTGAAGAAATAGGTCCGATCGACGGCGTTATGTTTTCGGGCGGCGTGGCGGAGTACATTTACGAACGGGAAGAACAGAGCTTTGGTGACTTGGGGTTGTACATCGGACGCGCCTTTCATAAACTGATGGATAAGGAACGATTTCCGTGGCAGGTGCTGCCGGCAGGGGAATGCATCCGGGCAACCGTAGTCGGCGCTTCGGAATATACGGTGCAAATCAGCGGCAACACGAACTATATTTCCGATTTGTCGCTGCTGCCGATCCGTACCATTCAAGTGCTTAAGCCGGAAGTGACGTTCGGGGAGTCCGTCGATTCCAAAGCGGTAGCCGGTGCGATCCGCGAGCACCTCCATTCGTTCGATATCGGGATCGGGGAGGAAGAGATAGCGCTTGCCTTCAAATGGACGGGAGTTCCTTCGTATGAGCGGGTTCGAGCCTTAGCGGACGGAATCGCTGACGGGTTAAAGGAACGGATCGAAGCAGGAAAGCATCTAGTGATCGTCCTTGACGGGGATTTGGCGCGAACGATCGGCCTGATGCTGAAGGAAGAGAAAGGCGTCAACAATGCGATCATTTCGATCGACGGCATTATGCTGCAGGATTTCGATTATATCGACATCGGCAGAATGCTACAGCCTTCCATGACGGTCCCGGTAACGATTAAATCACTGTTGTTCCACATGTAGCAATATTTTTAGACAAAAAAGGGGTATGTTTGCATGAACGATCATCTGTTAAAACATCAACTGGTGACGGCAATACGACTGCTCGAACGGGCGGGCATTATCGATTGCAACGGCCATATCAGCGTAAGGGTACCCGATTCGGAGCACATCTGGATCAATTCCGGCGTGTCCGTGCGCAGCGCGCTGACGGTTGACGATATCGTCATGATTGATTTGGACGGAAACTTGGTAGAGGGGAATACCCCGCCTCCGATGGAATGTCATCTGCACGCTGAAATTTACAAGGTGCGCAAGGACGTCAACTGCATTGCCCATCCGCATCCGAAATGGTCGACATTGTTTACAATGGCGGGCCTGAAGGTGCTGCCCGTCATTAATCAGGCCGCCGTTCTGGGTGAAATTCGGTACTACCCGACGTCCGTCTCGATCAACACGCCGGAAAGAGGGAAGCAGGTGGCCGAGGTGCTGGGCGACAAGCGGATCGCTTTGCTTCGTTCCCACGGGTCGGTTATCGCCACGGAGGGCATTCTGGAGACGTATGCATTGACCTACTATTTAGAGGATAATGCAGAGCGGCAATATTTGGCTTCTCAGCTCGGCGAAGTTACGCCGCTTTCCGATGAAGAGATGGAAATTATGGGGAAAAACTTGTGGAAGCGACACCTCCTGCAGAAGTCTTGGGATTATGAGTACGCGAAATGGAAAGGGGAATAAGCATCCCCTTTTTTTCGTGTTCCGCATGTAGGAACGGAAGTCTCCTAACATCGCCTCAACAAGCGTAAATTATAAATATATTCTCATATTATCTGAAGGAAGGGGCAGCGAACCATGACGGTAGTGAAAGAGTACATTTCTCAAAAGAAGGTCGCCATTCTAGGATATAACGCCGACGGGCAGTACGTAGCAAAGTCTCTGAGGGATTCCGGTGTGCCTGTTGTTATCGGATTAAGGGAAGGAGACCCGTACTGGGAAGAAGCGGAGAAAGACGGGTTTACAGTCAACAACTTGATCGCCGCTGTCGATCAGGCGGATATTATTCAAGTTTGGTATTAATTCGGTGATAAGGAGAATGGGCATATGGAGCAAGCGGTAGAACTGCGCGAGAAGCGTTCGTTCAAAGAAGTATGGATGATTACGATTGGACACGGATTAACGCACTGGTATCCGGCAACTTTTTACATGCTGCTGCCGATTATCGGTAAAGAGCTCGGGTTAACGTTTACTCAGATTGGCTTTATCATCTCATTTCAGTATATCGCTAGCTCCATTTCCAATATCCCCGGCGGAATGCTGGTCGATATGGTCGGACGTAAGTCGCTTTTAATGGCCACCTCGCTGTTTTGGGTCGGGTTTCCTTATTTGTTGATGAGCCTAACACACAGTTATTGGATGCTGCTGTTGTGCGTGGCGCTGGTCGGCATCGGGAATAACCTGTGGCACCCAACGGCGATTCCGACGCTGTCGCAGCGGTTTCCGGAACGGAAAGGCTTCGTGTTATCCATTCACGGTCTCGGCGCGAATTTGGGCGACGCACTAGCGCCGCTTGCGATGGGTACGCTTCTGGCGATCCTCGATTGGCGCCAAGTCGTTGCCTTCAACATCGTTCCCGGCTTGCTGATGGCGCTCATTATTTTGTTCTTTTTACGTAATCTCTATGTTACATCCAAGAAGAAAAAAACGGATGCAGACGCGCAAAGCGGCAATGAAGAAAAACTGACGTTTAAAGAGTATTTTTCGGGCGTTGCCGGATTGTTTAAAAACCCCAGCCTCATTCTCATTTCGACGTCTTCCGGATTTCGGTCCATGACCCAAAACGTTTTGTACACGTTCCTGCCGTTATACTTGGCATACGAGATGCTTTTTAACGAGTTTTGGGTCGGTTTTTCGTTATTCGTGCTGCAGGCGGCGGGCATGATCGCGGCGCCGATCTCCGGCATCCTATCCGATAAGATCGGGCGGAAGACGATTATAATGGGCAGCATGTTCATGACCGCAGTGGTATTCTTGATGATGGCGATTGCAAACGGTTCCAAGCTGTTTGTCGTTTTTATCGGCATTCTCGGCTTTTTCTTGTATGCGATCCGACCGGTGATGCAGGCATGGCTGATGGAAACGACACCGAAGAAGATGGCCGGCACAAGCATCGGATTTCTGTTCGGCGTCCAATCGATGTTCAGCGCATTGGCCCCCGTTGCAGCAGGGTTGATAGCAGACCGCTTTGGCTTGTATTCGACCTTCTATTTCGTCGCAATTACGATCGTACTTGCGAACGTGCTCATTTTCTTCATGCCGAATACCGTTAAAGAAGGTGCATCCCCATCAGCAGGAATGAAGGCGTAAAGATTTATTACGGATGGGTCGTACTTGGGCTAAGCGCTCTTGGACTGTTCGCATCGCTCGGCATACGCATCTCGTTTGGTGCGTATGTGAGCGTATGGGAGGCAGAATTCGCCTTCGATCGTTCCACCGTTACCCTTATCTCCATGATTAGCCTGATTGTGTATGGAGTGTTTCAACCGATCACCGGAAAATGCAATGACGTATTCGGTTCGAGGAGCGTCTTAACGGCTAGTATGCTGCTGATCGGAGGCTCGCTCATCGCTACCTCTTTCGCCGACAGCTTTTGGGAGCTGGTTTTGTGTTACGGGGTATTGGCATCGATCGGGTTTTCCGGCGGGTCTAACGTGACAGCTTCGGCAATAGCGAATCGTTGGTTCCGCAAGCGCAGAGGGCTGGCGACTGGCATTGCATTGACAGGGATGGCCCTCGGACAAATGCTCCTCGTGCCTCTAACGCTGTATTTAATCGATATGTACGACTGGCGGCAGGCGATGCTGTGGATCGGAAGCGCCGTGGCGATTGTATTCGCTCCGCTATGCTGGCTCTTTGTACGAGACGATGCGGAAAGCCGCGAGAAGGAGCCTATTTCTGCGGAAACCTCCGCCCCGTCTGCATTGCCGATTCGGGGAATGCTTAAAGAGCGGTATTTTTGGATGCTGAGTCTCCCGTATTTTGTTTGCGGCTTTACGGACGTAGGACTTATCAGCACACATTTAATCCCCTTTACGGAAGAAAGGGGATTTTCTGCTTTTGTGATTGGTTTGGCCTTTGGCGTGATTGGAATTGCGAATATAGCGGGAACGGTCGTTACGGGACAAATGTCAGACCGTATGCATCGCGGGAAGATGCTGGCCGTTATTTATTTCATTAGAGCCGTGCTTTTTGTGCTGCTGCTGCAGGCAAGCACGCCCGTCGAGCTGTTTCTGTTCGCGCTTCTCTATGGCGCATCGGAAATGGCATCCATTGCCCCGACAAGCACGCTTTCCGCACATTTATTTAAACGATACGGTGCAGGGACGGTGTTTGGGGTTGTTTCCGTCAGCCATCAGTTTGGGGCCGCGGCAGGTTCCTTCTTCCCCGGCCTTTTGTATGACATAACAGGGACGTATGTATCCAGCTTTATCCTGTCAGTAGGAGCTCTCATAGTAAGTGCGCTGCTCGTATGGCGGCTTCCGGATACCGAGCGAGGAAAGGCAAATGTAAAGGTTCCATATGGAGGAACAAGGCGGTAGACGAAGCCGTCTTGTTTGCTAATATGTTTACTGTAAGCGGAATCAAGAAAAGCAAAGGGGAATGGTTTATGTCTACGGAACATCTTCGAGGGAAGGAACGCCATCACCATCATGATCACAGACACGACCATGACCACGATCATGAACACGGACATGAACATGAACATGAACATGAACATCATCACGGTCACCACCATCATGACCAGGATCATCATCAGCACGGTCACGATCACCATGATCATGATCACCATCACGGCCACAGTCACCATCATCATAACCATGACCATGATCACGGTCACGATCATCACCATGATCACGGCGATGAATACGGGCACGAGTATGATATTTATCCCGCGGAATTTATAAAGCTGTTTGAGTCTCCAGAATTTCAGGGAAAGGTGATTGACGTTCGGGAGGATTGGGAGTACCAGAAGGTTCGAATTGAACCGAGCTTATCCATTCCGCTGCGTCATTTGCCTGAACGGATTGGGACATTAGACCGCGGTGAGAAATACTATATCATTTGTTCCCAAGGCATCCGATCCAGCTTCGCGGTTGAGTACATGATGGAGTCCGATTTCCAGGATCTCCACAATGTTCAATCGGGAATTTATGGAATATGCGATATGTTAGAAGATGAAGAAAGGCAGGTGCCGTGGATCGTTAAAGAATAAATCGTGAAATCGGCGTTTGTGCCGTATAACAGAAATGTTATGTTGTTAAGGAAAATGACGTGTGATACAATTTTTATGTTAAACTAAATGCGCCGATGTGGCGATTAAATTTCTTTGTATGAAAGCGCTTGTTGTTTTAGACAGAAAGGGAGGCTCTTAGAAAGAAATGAAAAACCTTAGAATCACGCACAAGTTTTTCGGACTGATGATGGTGATCGCTCTGCTGTTTGTTACAGCGGCATGCGGCGGAGGCGAAACAGCCCAGCCGGCGGCACCGGAGAACAACCAAGGCCAAGAAGCTCCGGTAGAAGCCCCGGAAGTAAACCTCGGTGATGTAACGTTTGTTGTACCGTATTCCCCAGGCGGCGGGTTTGACACCCTTGCCCGTACGATTGCTCCTTACCTGGAGAAAAACCTTCCGGAAGGAACGAAAGTAATCATCGAAAACGTTCCAGGCGGGAACGGCGTAATCGGGGTTCAGGAAGTAATGACTGCAAAGCCTGACGGCACAACGATCGGAATCTTCAATATGCCAGGTTTCTTTGTAGAGCCGCTGCTCGGCAACGCGGATTACAATTTGGAAGAGGTGGCTTGGATCGGTCAGGCTTCCAGCACGACTTACGTAGCTGCAGCGTCCCCGAAATCCGGCATCACAAACCTTGACGGATTGAAGGCGTTGGCGGAAGTGAAAGGCGGTATGGCCGGCCTTACAGATTCTGCCGCAGTAGGAGCATTGGCTGCTGCCGATACGCTTGGCTTCAACCTGAAGGCAGTATCGCACAAAGGAAGCACGGAAGGCATTTTGAGTGCGATCCGCGGTGACACGCAATTCGTGCAATTCCCCTTTGGTTCCCTGACGCAGTACATTGTGGATTCCAAAGAATTGACTCCGCTTTGGGTGTATTCGGAAGAAAGACTTCCAGAGCTTCCTGAAGTTCCTACCATCGTAGAGATGGGTCACCCGGAATTGCTCGGCGTAGTCAGCTTGCGCCGTACGATCGGAACGACGCCGGGAACCCCGGATGAAGTGTTGACAGTACTTCGCGAAGCATTGGCGAAGTCGATGAAAGACCCGGAATTGTTGAAGATCATGAACGACGCTGATATGGAGCCGGAATACCTAGATGCAGCGGCTACTTTGGAAAAGGTAAAAGAAATGAAGGTAACTATGGAGCAGTATAAGGACCTATTTACAGCTAAATAAAGGCTGGGCTCTTACTCCGATGAAGCAGGCGGTCCATAAGACTCTGCCTGCTTCTTCTTTTTTAAGTGGTTGTAACGGTGGAACATTTTTGAAATAGTTTCATGGTTTTGGAGGTGCTTAGATAATGATTGACCAAGTTATTCCTACGTTAATTCAAATGTTTACATGGCCTGCCCCGCTGTATTTGGTTATAGGAACAATGCTCGGGTTACTGGTAGGGATTTTGCCCGGATTGGGCGGAGCGCAGATGCTCGCTCTGCTTGTCCCTTTTGTTCTAACCATGGAACCGGCCATGGGCGTTATTCTCCTTATGGGAATTATGGGGGCTAATGCAACGGGATCATCATTAACGGCAATTTTGATGGCTACGCCGGGAAGTGCGCAAAGTGCTGCAACCGTTTTCGACGGCTTCCAGCTGGCGAAGCAGGGGAAAGCGGGCTACGCCATCGGAGCAGCCGTTTCGGCTTCCATGTTCGGAGGAATATTCGGCGCGATCGTTTTGACGTTGATTTTACCGTTTGGGAAATACGTCGTGTTGGCGTTTTCCTACCAGGAATACTTCATGATGGCCGTATTAGGCTTGAGCGTAATCGCCGTCCTTTCCCAAGGCTCGCTTTGGAAAGGGATCATCTCGGGGTGCCTCGGAATTTTGATTTCATCCATAGGCTTCGATCCGGTCTCAGGGGCTACGCGTTACACATTCGGCAGCTACTATATGTATGACGGGATTAAATTAGTTCCGGCTGTCGTGGGTCTGTTTGCAATTAATGAAGCGATTTCAATCTTTTCGAAAAAAGGCTCCATTGCCAAGGAACTTGTAAGCGAGAAGATAACCGGAGTTTGGGAAGGGGTAAAAGCTCCTTTCAAATATTTCCCGACCTTTATTCGAGGTTCTCTTATCGGTACGTTTACCGGGATTATTCCGGGTGTAGGCGGTGCAGTGTCCAACTTCCTTTCTTACGGACAAGAAGTGCAGGCTGCTAAAAATCCAGAGAGTTTCGGTAAAGGGGACATTCGGGGCGTCATTGCACCTGAGGCAGCTAACAATGCCAAGGACGGCGGCGGCATGGTTCCGACCTTGATCTTCGGGATCCCGGGAACGGCCGAAAAAGCGGTATTGTTGGGTGTTCTAATTATTTTAGGAATCCAACCCGGTCCGCGAATGATGCTGGATCACGGCGATATCGTTCTTTTGTTGCTTTATACCCTAGTGCTTTCCAACGTTGTCGTGGCTATTTTAAGTTTAGCGGTCGCCAAGCCGCTGGCTAAATTAACGTTCATGTCTGGTACGATCATTGGTGCGATGATTCTTGCGATCGCCATGATCGGCGCCTATGCGTCCGATTTCTTTATTCAGGACGTCATCGTATGTTTGATTTTCGGGGTTTTAGGGTTGGCGATGGACCGTTACGGCTATTCCAAGGTAGCTTTGCTAATCGCCTTGGTATTAGGTGAATTAATGCAAATCAGCTTTCACCAAACGCTTCAAGCTGCGGGCTGGGAAAGCTTCTTCACTCGTCCGTTCGCGCTTGTACTTTTGCTAACTACTGTTTTCCTGTTGATTTATCCATATATTAAAGCACGGAAAAACAGGAAGGGTTAGGAGGCTCAAACCGATGAATTTAGAACGTGAAGGGAAATTTTTTGACGTTTTTTTACTCGTAATTATCGGCATATTTATCGGGTATTCATTTACTTTTAATGATACAGCACGATTGTTCCCGCTTTACTTCGGCATTATCGCGTTTGTTTTCGTCTTGCTGAATCTGATCGTTAGCAGTATGGAAAATCCGCCCAAGCTCCTTAAGTTTATTAAACAAAAGGGCGCAATGAGCGGAATAAAAGATCCGACAGGCGAAGAAGAGGAAGATGACGATGAAGACCTTCCTTGGTCGCAAATCATTAAAGTCGTTATTTGGCTGGTTGGATTTATTGTCGGCCTGGCATTCCTCAATTACCTTGTGGCCACTTTCTTGTTCTTGTTCTTACTGCTGGTGTTCGGAGGAAAGGTGCCGTGGCTTAAGTCTTTATACCTTTCCATTGGCTTTATCGCATTCCTGTTTTTATTGTTTGAGCTCGTTTTATAAAAAGGACCAAACGGCACCGATACCGAGTGCCCCTAGGACGATCCATAAAGGTTCGACTTCCTTCCAACCTACCAAGTAGGTGACGAAGGCGGCGACCGCGATTTCAAAACCGTTCAGATGCAATGGAGCAACCATGTTCCAGCCGGCTGCGGCAATCAAGCCCGCAACGACAAAACCGGCTGGAGGGGTGATCCTTTGAATGAACGGTTTTATTTTGTTAAGCCCGTAAGAGACGGCTGCAGTGCCGACGATGGTCGGCAGCGTCATGCCGAGGAAAGCAGCGAAAGCCCCCCACAACCCGCTAAGATAGTAGCCTACTCCGGTAACGAAACCGACCTTTGGTCCGGGGCTTAAATAGCTTACGGCCAACGTCCAGGCGACCAATGCAGGGTCTAGCCGGCCCATGCTCACCCAATGGTTCTGAATAACGACGAGCGGACCGTTCCCGCCTCCGATCGACAGAAAGCCGCTTGATACAAATAAGAGGAATATTTCCCACGGTCCCGTATTATCCAATTGCGTTTTCCTCCTTTGATTCATCAGACGATTGTTTCTTTACCGGCTCTTTTAACAACCAGTAGCCTAATCCAAAGCCTACAACGGCGCAAATAAATAGCGGCGCTCCGAGGGCGACGGAGACGGCGATGGCCACTGCCAGCAACGTACCGATCGTCTTCTTCGTGCCGCGAAACTTTGTATTACGGTATTGATTCACCGCGTTTCCAAATAACAGTCCTGTGATCGCTATGGATACGAGCCGCTGCAGCGGCTGGAGAGCTCCGCTTAATAACGATGGGTTAATAGCAATGACGGCAAACAGAACGAGGGACGCTGCGGGGATGAATAAACAGATGATGGATACGGCGCTGCCGGCCCACCCACGTAGCTTGAAGCCGATAAGACCGACGAAGCTGAGAAATTTCGGCGCCGGAATCAGAGTTGCGGTGACGATCAAAGCATGAATATCTTCACGCTCGAGCCAGCCCTTCTCATCGACAAATTGTTTTTCGAGGCTGTTGGTAGCTGCATATAGCCCTCCAAAGGTAACAGCACCGAGACGTAGGAACGTTAGAGCAAGAGTCCAAAGGGATATGGGTGAAGCGGTTTCACAATTCGATTGCATGTACTTGAATACCTCCACGGATGATGAATGCCATTTGATTAACTATTTCGTATATTCTCTATTAACAATTCATTTCCCTCCCTTTTTTTGCAAAAAGGCGGCAAAATGTCGCAATCCGTATAACAACGTTGAGACGAATAACTTCTAATATCGGAGCGGCATTTGCTCGCGTATTTCGAGGTTGTTACGATTGCCGAGCTATGGCAGGAGCGCCAACAGCCAGGATACTGGGATCATTAGAAACGAAATGATGATTCCGGTTATCCCCATCGCAAGCCCGCTGAATCCTCCAGCCTCCGTATCGTCTCGCAGGAGGCGGGCGGTTCCGATGCCGTGCGCGGCGGTGCCGATGGCAAGTCCGATCGGAAGAGCACCGTCGATGCCGATCAGCCGCAGCACCATGGGACCCAGCATGCTCCCGGTTAACCCTGTGAGCACCGTCAGTACGGCTGTCAATTCGGGCGAGCCGCCTACCGACGAAGCCAATCCGACCGATATGGCGCTTGTCGCCGATTTAGGCAGCGTGGCGAGCAGCAGCTCGCGGCTTCCGTCGCTGATCGCGATGAACAGCCAGCAAGAGCTTATGCCAACGATGCTGCCTACTGAGATCGAGCCGACAATCGTTTTGATGTTGGCGAGGATCGCTTTCCGCTGCTTATAAAGCGGGACGCCGAGCGCAACCGTAGCGGGTCCAAGGAAGAACGTAATGAGCTCTCCTCCGTTCGCGTAAGCCTCATAAGGGGTTCCCGTCGCCGCAAGAAACAGAATGATCGTGCCGGAGGTTATGGCTAACGGATGGAGGAAGTGCCAACGGGCGTTTAGCGAAAGGGATAACGTATATAGGGAAACGGTCATAACGATACCGAATAGAGGGCTGGACAGCCAAGTTTGCCAAGCGTTCGGCATTATCGCACCTCCTTGGGTTGAACACTTTCGTCAATTTCCTGGAGGCTGCTGCGTCCCGCGTCCATTTTCTTTGCCGTCCAGCCGGTAACCGCAATAATCAACACGGTGCTGACCACTACCGACAACAAAACAGCAGCCCATTCCCGGCTTAAGAGTGGAAAAAATACGATCGTACCTACAACGAACGGCGCAAAAAACAGCATCATATGCTTAAGCAGCCAGGAAGCAGTCTGTTCCACCCAGTGGAGCTTTACCCAGCCTAGCGATAATGCCGCCAAGAACAGCAGCAACCCAACAACATTGCCGGGCATAGGCAGGTGTACGACCTCTTCAAAGAAAGCTCCGGCAACCTGAAAAGCAAGCAGGATTGCAAATCCTCGCATGATGACATTCCTCTTTCCTGACATAAAAAGCGGCCGTTATAATAATCGGTCCGCTTCTTTTCCCAGCTTTTTGAGCAGTTCTGCGGCTAAGTCCTTCTCGTCGTCGGTTAAGCCGGCCAACGCGCGGTGGAGCGCTTCAGCATGTGTAGGAAAAATGCTCTCAATTAACGCTTTTCCTTTGTCCGTAATTTCCGCAAAGGTAACTCTGCGGTCTTCGGCGCAATGTCTGCGCAGCACATATCCCGCGTTTTCCAGTTTATCGACGGTGTATGTGACTCCGCCGCTTAGGATCAGCAGCCGCGAGCCGATTTTTTGAAGGGGGATGGCGCCTTTGTGGTATAAGAGCTCCAACACGGCAAACTCGGTCGGATTTAAACCATGCGTCTTAATATCGCGCACGGAATGCTCTGATATGCTCCGGTAGGCTCTGGCTAAAACTCGAAACAATCGTAATGAACGCTCGATGGAATCGGTAGCTTTCAACATTGTCTATCACCTTAGTTCTCATTATCTTTTCTTCATTTATATGTACATCATAGGTAAGGATTAGAATTCCGTCAAATGCGGACATGCAAACTCAGGGCTATAATCGGTTGAAACAGGACATAATGGTATCCAGAATGGCGGAAAGGAACGGGGTACATGAATCATAGCTTCGAGGATGCGATTCGATTTGCGTTTCCGGATATGAGTTCGGCATATAGTGCTTACGATACGCTGCAGGAATTAGGCTACCGGCCCGTTCTCGATGAAGTATGCGGCGCTCCGACGCTTCATATTCATGTAGAAAGGACGGATGTGCAGTCTGCACTGGAAATTGTCCAATTTCATGGTGGCTCGTTTCAGGATACAGGGACAGTTCATCCGGATGCGGACGCAAGCGAGTTCATGATTCCAGCACATGCAGTGAACGAAGATTTTACGGACGGTTATGCTGCGGGTATGAGCCATTCATACGTACAGGATGAGTAGTAAGACCTCCGTAATCGCCGTAAAGGTGATGACGGAGGTCTTTTGTTAATTCGTTGCGGCACTTTTACCGGCGGTGTATCCGGTCGCAAACGCGGCCGTAATATTGTAGCCTCCCGTATAACCGTGAATATCAAGAATTTCCCCGCAAAAATATAAGCCTTCCGTTAATTTCGACCCCATCGTTTTCGGGTCGACCTCCTTTAAGTTGACGCCGCCACCGGTTACAAATGCTTCCTCAATGGAAAGCGTCCCGTTTGCCCATAGTTCAAAACGTTTACAAAGCTCCGCAAATCGGCAGATAGCCGCTTTAGAAAGCCGGTCGCAGGCCAAATCCGGATCGATTTCGGAACGTTCAAGCAAAAACAGCAGGACTCTTTCTTGAAAAAGGGGGCGAAGTGCATTCTTCACGGCCTTCTTGGCGTTATCGCGAATGACCACGCCAAGCCGTTCCTTGAATGACTCAAGATGTTCGCCCGGAAACAAATCGACGGTGAGCAGCACATGCTTCACGCCGAACTTTTTGCGTGCTTTCACCACGAACTGACTGCAGCGAAGCGCCGCAGGCCCGGAGATGCCAAAGTGAGTGAAAATCATGTCTCCTTCGTGCGAGATGATTTTCTTGCCCTTAGGGTCCCAAACCGTCAACTCAATACTGCGCAGCGATATTCCCTGCAGCACACGTTCTCGGATCCAAGACTCCGAAGAAGTAACCGGCACCTCTGTCGGATATAGCTCCGTAATCGTATGCCCGGCAGCTTCAGCCCAAGCATATCCGTCGCCCGTAGAGCCGGTGTGCGGGACGCTCTTACCTCCCGTTGCTATGACGACGGCGCGGCATGGCAGCTCCTCTTTGGTCCGAAGCCTTACGCCGACCACTCGGCCGTCCTTGTAGATCACTTGATCAACCGGCGCATTCACGTGCATATCCACGCCTAATGAACGAACTTTCCCGATCAGGGCGTCAACAACCGTCTTCGCTTTATCGCTTACAGGGAACATCCGACCGCGATCTTCCTCCTTCAAGCGAATCCCTAGATCTTCAAAAAAGGAGATAATGTCGCGGTTGCTAAAGTGATTGAAGGCACTGTACAAAAATCGGCCGTTGCCGGGAATATGCTTAATAATACCCTCAATATCATCTGCGTTCGTCACGTTGCAGCGTCCGCCGCCGGAGATGCCGAGTTTGCGGCCAAGCTTGTCTCCCTTATCTAAGAGCAGCACCTTTGCTCCGTGGGAAGCGGCAGCCACGCTGGCCATCAGCCCCGAAGGACCGCCTCCGATTACAATACAATCGTACGTCATGTCCATAACCTCTTTTAATTCGAACTTTGCTTGTAGTATACCAGAAAAACGTCCGAATTCCGCATGAGGACGCTGTGCATGATCCATACTAATCCCATCCGATTCCAGAAAGGGAGGGCCGCCTTATGAGTTGCGGAACAAAAGGAGACTCCATGGCGCAGCAAAACCAACGACGGGAAAATAAAGCATCAAAGGATGAGCGGCAGTCTGCGGATATCGACAAAAAGCTTAACGGTCCGAACCGCCCGGCGGAATAAGCGTATGAGCGAAAAGCGAGAGGAGGCGATTGAATTGGATAAGCAGCCCCAAAAGACCCCAAGCCGCGATGCTTTAGAGAAGCTTGAGAGCCTCGGAGATCCGAAGCTGGATCCGTTCGAAATTGAGTTTTTGCCGCAGTTTGAAAAAGGGAGGGACCCGAAAGGCGCATTCATTAACAAATACGGCGTGGTGATCGGTGACCATGAATATGAGTCCGAAGCTTCTCCGCTGAACCATTGGAGCGAGAATACCGATCCGTCCGTTATGGCCGGTGACGAGTGGGTGCACCCCTATAAAGATATCGGCTTTCAGACTGCGGAAAACCGAGAGTATTTCGAAAAAGGCGTTCCGCCAAAGGGCGGCGTCTTTATGCATCCGACAAGAGATGCGGCATACGAAGGAAGCATTGAGCAGGAGAACGAAGAAAGCATGGAAAGAAATGCAAAACAACAGGAGTAAAACGGGTTGTGGTCTGGAAGCGACTTTGTAGGAGAAGCGTGGTATAATATTGTTAGGGTTTGACCCAAAAATTACCGCGCAAGGAGCGTGAATGATGATGTCGATTTCTTTTGAGATGTATATGAATGATTACGTCCAGCCGATGCGCGACGAATTGACGCGTTTGGGAATTACGGAGCTTCGTACGCCGGAGGATGTAGAAAAGGCGTTCAACGATATGAAGGGCACGGCGCTTGTCGTCGTAAACTCGGTATGCGGCTGCGCTGCCGGCCAAGCACGCCCGGGTGTAGCGAAAGCGCTCCAGAACGATGTTAAGCCCGACCATCTTTATACAGTGTTTGCCGGACAAGATAAGGAAGCTACGGCGAAAGCCCGCGAGTTCTTTGCTCCATATCCTCCATCTTCCCCATCGGTGGCATTAATGCGCGACGGAGAGCTGGTACACTTCATCGAGCGTCATGAAATCGAAGACCGCAACGCTGACATGATCGCCGCAAACCTGGTCGGCGCATTCAACGAATATTGCAAATAACCGCTGTAGTTGCGCAGGAAGAACCGTCCCTTGGACGGTTCTTCTATTTTTGCGTTCAGCAGGCATTCACGCTTGAAGATTCGCTGGTTCCCCCTCACCTTTCGTCTCCTTTTAGACACTATGTCCTTAGCTCAGAAAATTTAGCGCAGATCTTAGACACTATGTCCTTGGCTTAGAAAAATTAGTTCAGATCGATTGTAAGTAATTTTGAACCTGCCTTTGCAATGTGCCGCAGCTCAGGGCATTGCGGAATAAAGCTGCCTAAAAAAGAGCAGGCATTCGTGGAGAATTTATGGAACCAGGGTCAGCCTGAAGCCTGCAAGCGATGGTTGTAGTGCAACATAGAACGAGAGAGGCAAGCTTCAGCTAATGCCGGAATAACTGGAAGAAGTTGTGAGGAAAGATTCCAACGGAAGCAAAATTCGTCCCAGTACAGGTGCTGATATTTTCTGCCTATCCCTCGAAATGTACGGTTTAACCATTGTTTGGCTTCCCGAAACGCGCTTAGGAGCAATGGCTCTTGGCGTATACGAACGCGATTAAGCAACCCAACGTATACGGCCCGGGGGTGAACGCGCCGATTTACAAAGGCTGCTTCCCCGCTAGGCTTAATCGTTTTCTCGGTCATATGGCGTAGAAAAACAGGCTTCATTTTAATATATGGGGGAAACGCATCATTGTAGGTGTCGCCCTTGGCCACGAATATTGGGTGTTCTTGCGGATGGCGTACGTAGGGCTGCAGATTAGGGCTTCCGTAGAAAAATATTCCGCCTCTAACGGCTCCGGTTAAAGGCTGCTGCGCATCGATGGCATTGATCGCCAGACGAATTTTGTGCAGCATTGACCAAGCGGTTTTATAGGTGACGTGGATTCGTTCGGCAAGCTGCACGGCATTGATTCCCGAGGCGTTGGAAAGCAGCTGCAGCGTGACGCACCATTTCATCAGAGGGGTTCGGCTTTTTGTAAGAAACGTTCCCGCGACGACGGTCGTTTGATGACGGCAGAGACGGCATTGATACAGCGGCAGTCTACGAGTATGTATGCGATAAGCTTGAGAATGAGCGCAGCGGGGACAGCGAAATCCATTTGGCCATTTCATTCGGGTGAAATAGGCGATCGCATCCTTTTCCGACATCATCCGTTCCATCGGCTTCCCCTGCGGCTTCTTTGCGTTTATTTTCGGTTGGCGTTGGGGTACAATTTGGTATAAATGAGAGGCTTGCTCAAAGGAGAGTTCGAACTGTGACAAATCAACAGGAAATCATCGCCATTTTGGGGGTAAAACCGAGCATCGACGTGGACGAGGAAATTCGCCGCCGGGTGGATTTTTTGAAGGAATATGTTAAAAAATCGGGAACGACCGGACTTTTGATCGCCATCAGCGGGGGGATCGACAGCGCGGTAGCCGCAGGCTTGTGCAAACGCGCGACGGACGAGCTGGGGCAGGAGACGGGGATGGATTACCGGACGGTCGGCGTCCTGCAGCCTTATGGCGAGCAGGAGGACATCGAGGACAGCCGCTCGGTGGTTAAGGCCTTCGGGCTTCAGCATGCGGTTGAGATGAATATTACGGAAGCGGTCGACGAGGTTGCGATTGAGACGGAATACGCGCTCAAAGCGCTGGGCATTCATCGGCACATGACTAGGGAAGGAAAAGGAAACGTGAAGGCGCGGACGCGGATGGTGATGCAGTATGCGCTCGCATTCGAGATGAACCTGCTCGTTGTCGGGACCGACCATGCGTCCGAAGCGGTGACGGGCTTCTTCACCAAGTACGGTGACGGAGCGGTTGACATTACGCCGCTCAGTACGTTGAACAAGCGCCAGGTGCGCATGCTGGCGGCCCGTCTCGGCGTGCCGGAGCCGATTCTCACGAAGGCGCCGACGGCAGGGCTGTGGGAAGGCCAGACGGACGAAGGGGAGCTTGGCATCACGTACGAAGCCAACTCCGACTTCTTGGAGGGCAAGGCGATCGATCCGGCGATCCGCGAAAAGCTGGAGAGGCAGTATGCCAAAACGCAGCATAAGCGCTCGCCGATTCCAGGCATCTAACCGGTGAAAAACACCGGCCGCAGATGGACGCTGCAGCATCGCATCGCGCTTTATACCTCCATCATCGTCGTGTTGATCGTGCTGCTCACCAGCGCGCTGACGTTTCTGACGATCAACCGTACCGTCGAGCATCAGTTGGGCAATCGGGCGCTTCATATCGCTACATATGTGGCGGACCTGCCGGAAATCCGCGAAGCGTTCCGGTTGGAGCGGCCGTGGGAAGTCATCCAGCCCCGGGTGGAACAGATCCGGGCAATTACGGATGCCGAGTTTATCGTGGTCGGCAACCACCAGGGGGTTCGCTATTCCCACCCACTCGAAGAGCGCATCGGTCTTGAGATGGTCGGCGGCGACAATGAGGGGGCGCTCGTTCACGGGCGCTCGTACACGTCGAAGGCGCAGGGCTCGCTGGGCTATTCCTTGCGTGGGAAGACCCCTATTTTTGACGATCAAAACAACATCATCGGCATTGTGTCGGTCGGCTTCCTGCTGACCGAGATCGATGAGCTTGAAAGCGTGTATCGGGAGCGCATTATGCTTGTGGCCGCCATCGGGCTTGTCGTGGGACTTGTCGGGGCCGTGCTGCTCGCCCGCAGTATTAAGAAGCTCCTCTTCGGACTCGAGCCTGAGGAGATTTCTTCTCTATATGAAGTAAGAGATGCGGTGATTCAGTCGATTCGGGAAGGCATCATGGTCATCAACAAGGAGGGGCATATCGTGCTGTTGAATCAGACGGCCTTCGATATTTTGTCGCTGCCCGCCGGTACGGATCCAATCGGTCAGCCGGTTGCGGAGCTTGTGCCGAACACGAACTTGCTCGACGTGCTGCGAACCGGCGTTCAGCAGCTGGATCGAGAGATGGAGCTCAGCGGCAAGACGATCATTGCGAACCGGCTGCCGGTGATCGCGGGCGGCGAGGTGATCGGCGTCGTAGCCAGCTTCCGCTTGAAATCGGATATCGAGCGGCTGTCGGAGGAGCTGTCCCAAGTGAGACGCTATTCCGAAGCGCTGCGCTCGCAAACCCACGAATTTTCGAATTTGCTGTACACCATTTCCGGTCTCATTCAGCTTGGCGCCTACGATGAGGCGTTGGAGCTGATCCATAAAGAATCGGTAGATAAGCAAGAGTTGATCCGGTGGATTACGAACCGGGTGAAGGCGCCATGGCTCGGGGGCATTTTGCTTGGATTTGCAAACCGAGCGAGGGAGCTCAAAATTGAGCTCGAGCTGGATCGAAACAGCATGCTGTCAAGCTTGCCTGCTCATGTGGAGAGCAGTCACGTCGTTTCCTTGCTCGGCAATCTGATGACAAATGCGTTCGAGGCCGTGGTGAAGCTTCCCGAGAAAGAGCGCCGGGTCCGGCTGTTCGTAACCGATATCGGAGACGATATTTTAATCGAGGTGGAGGATTCCGGACCGGGCATTGCTGAGGAGGAGCTGAACCGCATTTTTGAGCTTGGGTATTCAACGAAGGAGTCTTCGGAGGAAAGTCGGGGATACGGCTTGGCTCGTGTAGCGGAGCTGGTGCGGCATCTGGGCGGCGCAGTGACGGTGGAGCGGGGAGACCTGGGCGGGGCCCTCTTTATCGTCGCTTTGCCGAGGGAAAGGAGGCGGACGTGACGGATAGCATCGAAGTGCTGATCGTTGAGGATGATCCGCGGATTGCGGAAATTCATCGTCGGTTTGCAAGCAAGCTGGAAGGCTTTCAGGTGGTGGCGACGGCAACGACCGGGGAGCAGGCGACCGAATGGCTGGAGGTCATGAAGCCCCGTCTCGTACTGCTTGATGTGTACCTTCCGGATACGCCGGGGATTGAGCTGGTGAAGCATATACGCAGCAGGCACATGGATACGGATATCATTATGATTACGGCGGCTTCGGAAATCGATGTCGTGCGCCAGGCGCTCCATGGCGGCGTGTTTGACTTCATCGTCAAGCCTCTTACCTTCGACCGCTTCCGGCAAAGCTTGGAGGCGTACCGGCGCAGACTGGAAGAGCTGCAAGCAGCCCGAGGATCGCTGTCGCGGGAACAAATCCAGGCTCTTTGGAACCCGGCTTCGGTCGACGGCTCCGCAAATCCGGAAGCGGAAGTCCCAAAGGGAATCGATCCGATTACGCTTGAGAAGGTTGTTTCGCATGTGGCTGAGTTGGGCGGAGAGGGAGTCACCGCGGAAAGCTTGAGCCGCGCTGCCGGGATAAGCCGTTCAACGGCGCGCAGGTATTTGGAATATCTCGTCTCGCGCAAGCAGCTGATCGCCAAGCTGGAGTATGGGACGATCGGACGGCCGGAGCGAAGATACGTGCCTCGACCGTGAATTTTATGAACTTAATGTACGAAAAGAATAATATTTTTCTTATGGCCGCAAACTATTGCGGCCGATTTTTTTTTGTTATTTTTAGATAGCGCTTACAGCGTGAAAAAAAACTAAAAGCAGGGGGAACAATAAATATGAAAAAAATGTTTGCACTTGTTGCAGCCAGCATACTAGCTTTGTCTGTAACTGCATGCGGCAATGCGCCCGATGCGACACAGGGATCGGGGACTGCAGAGCCGACCCCGGCGGCTTCGACCGGCTACCCGGATAAGACGATAACAGTGGTAGCTCCTTCCGGCGCAGGCGGCGGCTGGGATAAGACGGCGCGTTCACTCTCGAAAGTGCTTGCGGAGACGAAGCTGATCGAACAGCCGATGATTGTAGAAAATAAACCCGGCGGCGGCGGCGCCGTATTTATGGCGGAATATGCCACCCAAGATACGAAAGACAATTACAAATTGTTTGTGAGCTCGCCTCCGATTTTGATCAACAACAATAAGGCGGAAGGCAACAGCCCATTCGGCTATAAGGATACGACTCCGCTCGCCCAGTTGACGCGTGATTACGGCGCGATCGTTGTAGGCGCGGACTCTCCTTATCAGGATATGAAGAGCCTGCTTGAAGCGATGAAAGCCGATCCTTCGAGCATCACCGTAGCTGGCGGATCGGCTCCGGGCTCGATGGACCACTTGATTGCCGTTCTGCCCGCGTTCAAATACGACATTGACCCGCAAGCGGTCAAGTACGTTTCGTACGACGGCGGCGGAGAAGCGATCGCAGCACTGCTTGGCGGTAACGCCGACGTCATTGCGACGGACGCTTCCAGCGTGGGTGGGTACTTGAAAGCAGGCAAAATTCGCGTACTAGGAATCACAGCTACAGAACGTCTCGCCGGCGATCTCGCCGATATTCCGACGCTGCAAGAGCAAGGCGTAGACGCAGAGTTCACCATTTGGCGCGGCGTGTTCGGTCCGAAGGAAATGACGGCCGAAGTGAAAGACTTCTGGGTTGCTAAGCTGACGGAGCTTTCGCAGAACCAAGCTTGGTTGGATGAGCTACAAGCGAACGCATGGGAAAGCGAATTTAAAGCTGGCGATGACTTCACGGCGTTCTTGGAAGAGCAAGACCAGTTGGTCATCGAGCTTCTGACGGCGCTCGGCATGCAAAAACAATAAAACGCAACAGGCAGTGAGAATGAGATGGGAGAAGTTCGAGCTTCTCCTTTCCTCGTTCATAAGAAAGGAAGAAACCAGCAATGAATAAGACGTTCGATAAGACCGCCGCCTCGATTTTGTTCATTATCGGTGCGGGGTTTCTCGTCGAAAGCCGGAACATTGCCGACAGCGCCTACGGCAGCAATGTCGGTCCAGACATTTTTCCGATGGGCTTGGGAATCATTTTGATGCTGCTCTCGGCCCGGCTGTTCTATGAAACCTTTAGATATGCGGGGCAAGCAAAAGACAAAGTCACACTAGATTACAAAAGCTTCTTACTTATTTTGCTCAGCGCTGTCGTTTACGCTTTAACGTTAGAGACGATCGGCTATATCATCACGACATTTTTGTTTCTCTTTATTTCTTTCCAAGTGCTTTCCCGCGGCAAGCTGCTGAAATCCGCGGTCATTGCGGGCGTGTTCTCTTATGGCGTGTACTATTTGTTTGTTCATGTTTTGAAAGGGTCCCTGCCGGGTTGGCCGGTATGGTTTCAATAGCGTTCAGAGAGATGAAGGGTGATAATACAAAATGAACGTGCTTCAATTTTTAATGCATGGCTTTGCCGAGGCGCTTCAGCTGCATAACCTGGCGTTTGCTTTTGTCGGGGTTCTGATCGGAACGGCCGTCGGTGTTCTTCCGGGCATCGGTCCGATGAGCGGCGTGGCCCTCTTAATTCCGATTACGTCTACGATCACCGGGGGCCTCCCTCCCGAATCGGCGGCCACCAGCGCCATTATTTTGCTGGCAGGCGTCTATTACGGCGCGATGTACGGCGGATCGACGACATCGATCCTGCTGAATACGCCGGGTGAATCGTCCTCGGTCGTAACCGCCTTAGACGGGTACCAGATGGCGCAGCAGGGACGCGCCGGTCCGGCGCTTGCCATTTCCGCCATCGGGTCTTTCGTTGCCGGCATGGTGGCGCTCGTCGGACTCGTCCTGCTGGCGCAGCCGCTGTCGAATGTGGCGCTGAAATTCGGTCCCCCTGAATATTTCTCTCTTATGATATTAGGTCTTTGCGCGGTAAGCGGCTTGGCCGGCAAGTCGATGACGAAGGCGCTGATTATGACGGTGCTCGGACTCCTGCTTGCTACGATCGGTATTGACAACGTGTCCGGGGTGGCTCGGTTTACGTACGACTACCCGATGCTGTATTCCGGATTGGAGTTTCTTACGGTAGCTGTCGGATTGTTCGCGCTTGGCGAAGTGTTCAAGACGATTCTTGAAAAGGATACGGCCGGCGGCTCCGTCGTCAAGGTGGGAAGAATTTTACCGACTCGCGAGGACTTGAAGGCTAGCGCCGGTCCTATCGCGAGAGGTTCGATTCTGGGCTTCTTCATCGGCATTTTGCCGGGTGCAGGCGCAACGCTCGCCTCATTTTTCTCCTACATTATGGAAAAAAAGATTAGCAAAACCCCGGAACGCTTCGGCCAAGGAGCGATCGAAGGCGTCGCGGCGCCGGAGTCGGCGAACAACGGCGCTTCCGGCGGGGCGATGATCCCGCTGCTGACCCTCGGCATTCCCGGATCGGGAACGACGGCCATTCTCATGGGCGCACTGATCATGTACAACATTCAGCCTGGACCGCTGTTTTTTGCCGACCACCCGAGTGTGGCATGGGGATTGATCGCGAGCATGTTTATTGGGAACCTGATGCTGCTTGTGTTGAATATGCCGCTTGTTAAGGTGTTTGCGAAAATTATCGACACTCCGGCTAAATATTTGCTTCCGATCATTGTGGCGATCTCGATCTTCGGCGTATACGCGGTCCAATTTACGACCTTTGACCTGCTGCTCCTGATCGGATGCGGCGTTGCCGGTTACTTGTTTTCAAAGAACGACTTTCCGGTTGCCCCGCTCGTTCTCGGTCTTGTGCTCGGGCCGATGATCGAGAACAACATGCGCCGGGCGTTGACGATTTCGAACGGCGATTTCCTTATCTTTTTGCAAAAACCGGTTTCTTTAGCTTTCTTGATCATTGCCTTCCTTTGGATGACCATCCCGTTATTGATGAAGAAAAGAGGAAAGCAGGTTATCGTCAACGAGGAAGGGTAAAGGCAACGAACAGAATCCTACAAGCACGGTTTGCCGTGCGAAGAAGCGCTGCAGCGGCCCACGCCGAGCAGCGCTTCGTTGCGTTGTTGCGGACGGTCCGATACACTGAAAGTAATTTCTTTGCGAAAAAGGGTGCGGAGCGCGCATGATCATTGGAATCGGAACGGATATCGCGAAGGTGGACCGACTGGCGAAGATGCTGGTGAGCCGCCATGCGGACGCTTTTTTGAGGCGGGTGCTGACGGACGACGAGCGGGCACGGGCGGATGCGATCGGCTCGTCAGCGCGCCTTGCGGAGTATGTGGCCGGGCGATGGGCTGTTAAGGAAGCCGTCTCAAAAGCGCTTGGCTGCGGCATCGGGGGCGCTGTCGGCTTTCGCGATATTGAGGTGCAGCCCGATGCGGCGGGGCGGCCCTGCTGCCTGCTGCGGGCAAGCGCTTGGGAACGGCTCGGCGTCGATGCAGTAGAGCCGCCCGTCATCCATGTGTCAATCACGCATTCTGACGGTTTGGCATCCGCTTTCGCCGTGGTGGAGCGGATCAAATGAAGAAGGGGAGAGACAACGCACATGTATGATCGCGAGACAATGGACTTTTTCTCGAGGGAGCTTCTTACCTGGTATCGCGTCCAAAAGCGGGACCTGCCGTGGCGAAGAAGCCGCGATCCTTATCATATATGGGTATCCGAGGTGATGCTGCAGCAGACGCGCGTCGAGACGGTAAAGCCTTATTTCGAGCGGTTTCTATCGCTGTTTCCTACTCTAGGGGCGCTGGCGGAGGCTCCGGAGGAGCAGGTGCTGAAGGCGTGGGAAGGTCTCGGGTATTACTCTCGGGCCAGAAATCTGCAGTCGGCGGCGCGCGAAGTACAGGAACGGTACGGCGGCGAGGTGCCGGACAGCAAGGAGGAATTTTCCCGCTTGAAGGGAGTGGGGCCGTACACATCCGGCGCGGTTATGAGCATCGCGTTCAATCATCGGGAGCCTGCGGTCGACGGGAACGTCATGCGTGTGCTTTCGCGATACTTTCATATTGAAGAAGACATCGCGAAAGGGCCGACGCGCGTTCTGATGGAACGGCTGCAGTATGAGCTTATTCCGGATGGAGAGGCCAGCGACTTCAACCAGGCGATTATGGAGCTGGGTGCCTTAATCTGTACGCCGAAGTCCCCGCACTGCCTCGTATGCCCCGTAATGGAGCGCTGCGCGGGCAGGTTGGAGGGCGTAGAGGAATCGCTGCCGGTGAAGACGAAGGGAAAGCCGCCGAGGCCGGAGTTCAGGGCTTGCTCCCTCGTCCTCAGTGCGGACGGGAAGCGGGTCCTGCTGCGCCGGCGTCCGGATACGGGGCTGTTGGCGCGGATGTGGGAGCTGCCGCATGTGGAGTTCGGCGCCGCGGGCTGGCCGCAGACGGTGGCGGATGACGTGCTTGGCGAGCTGCTGGCGGAATGGCTTGGCCGAGAGGCGGGCTTGCGGACCGAACCCGTCGGTCCGGCGGGGAACGCCGATCATATGTTCAGCCACATCTTTTGGCAGCTGCGCGTGCACCGATTGGCGGCCGATGATTCGGTGCAGCTCCCCGATCCGTATGCTTGGATCGGCCGTGAGGGGATGGGTGCGCATGCGCTGCCGAACGTCTTTATTCGCATTCTTAGGTCGGAAGGATTCATAGTATAGCAGACAAAAGAAAGGGCCGTTGTCCAGGGATAAACCCTGTTCAACGGCCCTTTCGTATGTGCGCGTGCAAATTACTTCTTCGCCGCTTCGTAACGCTGGCCAACTGCGTTCCAGTTTACCACGTTGAAGAATGCGTTGATGTAATCAGGGCGCTTGTTCTGATACTTCAGGTAGTAAGCGTGCTCCCAAACGTCGATGCCGAGGATCGGCGTAGTGCCTTCCATGATCGGGCTGTCTTGGTTCGGAGTGGACGTTACGGCAAGCTTGCCGGCCTTGTCGACCGAAAGCCATGCCCAGCCGGAGCCGAAGCGAGTCGTTGCAGCTTTAGCGAAAGCTTCCTTGAACGCTTCGAAGCCGCCGAGCTCGGAATCGATAGCAGCTTTCAGCGCGCCGGTCGGCTCGCCGCCCGCGTTCGGGCTGATCGTCTCCCAGAAGAGGGAGTGGTTCGCGTGACCGCCGCCATTGTTGCGAACGGCTGTGCGGATGTCTTCCGGCACGGCGTTCAGGTCGGCAATCAAATCGTCGACGGACTTGTTCTGCAAATCCGGATATTTTTCGAGGGCTGCATTCAGGTTGTTCACGTACGTTGCATGGTGTCGGTCGTGGTGGATCATCATCGTCGTCTCGTCGATGTGAGGCTCCAGTGCATTATTAGCGTACGGTAACGGCGGTAATTGATGTGGCATTAACAGCATACCTCCTATAAGGAAAGTTTGTAACAACATGTACCATTATCACCCATTTTCCATAATAAATCAACACCAGTGTTTCAAAAGTCCGGCGGGTTCGTCCGGTTCACTTTCAATAATGTGGCGCAATCGATTCCAAAATATTCATGACAAATAGGTGACGAATGCTTTACAATAAGATGCATAGAGTAAGAATAGAATTGCAGATAGAATGAAAACGCTTTAAATACAGCGCTTTCAAGAGCATTCGTTAAAAAAAGAGCATTTTTTTTAACAATTAGGCAGGATTCGACGAATTTTTGTCGTATTTATTACAGATACGAAACGATAAGGGGAGAGAATGCCAGATGCTTGTTCGTTCATTCCAATTGTCTGATTACGCCGAGGTAACGCTGCTTATGGAACATTCGCTATGCGAAAGCTGCTACCACGAGGTTAGAGAAGCGTTCGCCCGTCAGCTTTCGTTAGACAGCGGACTTGTGCTTGTTACCGAGATTGACGAAAAGCTCGCAGGCGTCGTCATTGGAACGATCGACAACAATAACGAAGGCTATTGCTACCGCATAGCCGTTCACCCGCAGTATCGCCGCCAAGGAATCGGCAGCGCCATGGTTCACCTGCTTCAAGACCGGTTCCAGCAGCGGAAAGTGAACCGTATTCTGGTGCCTATCGATACCCATAACGAAAAGGCGCTGCCCCTGTACGAATCTCTCGGTTACAATATCCAGAACTTTACTAAGGCGCTTGATAAACTTAAGATTGTGACCGGCGCGTAAATGTACTATAGTTACTAACATATCGTTTCAATCTTCGGAAAAGCGTATCGATTAACGATATGCTTTTTGTCGCTTTGACGTGCGCGAAAGGTGAATTATGACCTCATCAACGAACGTAGTCATCAAAAGCTTCAAACATAACGGCCGTTTGCACCGAACCTGGTTCGAGAATTGGCCCGTCCCGCACGATAGCCTGCATCCGGAGCATCAAGCGGAAGGCATCCATGTGTTTATTAACCATGGAACGCGTATCCGTGAAGCGAACGGGAAGGAATGGATCAGCCGCGTGCCGGGCGTCACATTTTTTTTGCCGGGGCAGTGGTTCAATGTCGTCGCATTGCTGGAGCAGTCAGGGGTCAGATATTACTGTAATATCGCTTCGCCGTTTACGCATTACAACGATGTCGTTACTTATATCGACTATGATCTGGACGTGATCAAGTTTCCCGACGGATCGGTGCATACGGTGGACGAGGAGGAGTATGAAAGCCACAGAGTACTGTACCAATACCCCGAGATTGTGGAAGCAAAGGTGCGGGAAGGGCTGAACTCCTTATTGCAAAAGGTTCGCGCGAACGCGTCTCCGTTTCAGGATGAAGAGGCGTTGAGATATTACGAGTTGTGGAAGGCTAAGTAAAAATGGACGAAACCCGGTGCTCTAGCGGCCGGGTTTTCGTATCCGAACAGGGAAGGAGGTTTTGCGTTATGGATTGGGCTGCGCTAAAAAAGGAGATCCGCACTGCGGCCCCGAGCTTGGGCATCGATAAAATCGGCTTTGCCTCCGCAGACCCGTTCGACGAGCTCAAGGAGCTGCTCGTGAGCCATCGGGAGGCAGGGCGCGAATCCGGCTTTGAAGAACCTGATCTGGACAAGCGCATTTATCCGCATTTAAGTTTTCCGGGTGGAGAGCCGCGTTCCATCATTGCGATCGCGGTCGCTTATCCTTCGAAGATGAAGAATCCGCCGAAATCGGAGCCGGGCGCCTATCGAGGCATTCTCTCCAGATCGGCGTGGGGAGAGGATTACCACGACGTGCTCCGCAGGCGGCTGCGCAGGCTTGAGGAGTTTATTCGCGAGCGCGTGCCAGAGGCGCGTATGGAATCGATGGTCGACACCGGCGCGCTTGTCGACAGGGCGGTGGCGGAGCGTGCCGGCATCGGTTGGTATGGCAAAAACAGCGCCGTCATTACGCCCGAATTCGGATCGTGGGTGTACTTGGGCGAAATGATCACCGACATTCCGTTCCCGCCCGACACCCCCGTTATCGACAGCTGCGGCGACTGTACGCTCTGCATTGACGCTTGCCCGACGGGAGCGCTCGTCGGGCCGGGGCAGCTTTACTCGTCCCGCTGCGTCTCCTTCGTTACTCAGACGAAGGGCTTTGTCGACGATGAAATGAAGCGAAAAATCGGCAACCGTCTGTATGGGTGCGATACGTGCCAAATCGTCTGTCCGAAAAATAAAGGCATGCATTGGGATCGTCATCTCGAGATGACGCCCGATCCGGAAATCGCAAAGCCTCTCCTTAAGCCGCTTCTGAAGTTGGGGAACCGGGAATTCCGGGAGCTGTTCGGGACAAGCGCAGCCTCGTGGCGCGGAAAAAAGCCGATTCAGCGAAACGCGATCATCGCTCTAGGCAATTTCCGGGACGCCAGCGCCGTCCCTGACTTGATCGAGCTGCTCCATCATGATCCAAGACCCGTCATCCGTGGAACCGCGGCATGGGCGTTAGGGAGAATCGGGGGAGACGAGGCGTTGTCGGCGTTATCGAAGGCAGAACGCTTGGAGACCGACCCTGGGGCGATAGACGAAATTAAAAATGCGGTGCTCTGCACCCCGTCTCATGCTAATATAGAAGAATGAGTTCCATGAATAAACAAGAGGTGCGTTACGATGAAGCAAGTATCGATCGAACAGCTGGAACCCGGCCAATTTTTGGGACGAAGCATTTTTTCAAGCAACGGCTCCGTTCTTTTGTCCGAAGGTGTCCAGCTTACCGTATACATGATCAACACGCTTCGAAGAATCGGTGTAACGTACGTGTATGTGAAGGATGCGCATTATGCCGACCTCCAGATTGAGGAAGTGCTCTCGGAGGAGACGAAACGAACTGTCGTCAGGCAAATGAACGATATTTTCGACAGCGTGCGGTCCGGCAAGGAGTTCAATACAAAGAGCGTCAGTATGACCATTGACCAGCTGCTGGATGACGTTATGAAAAATAAGGATGTTCTTGTGCAGCTTTCGGACATCCGGTCAAAGGAAAACGAAGCGTACGTGCACGCCCTTAACGTTTGCATGATGAGCGTCGTCGTCGGCATGAATCTGGGGTATTCGCCGTCGCAACTGAAAGAACTTGCCATCGGCGCGCTGCTGCACGACATCGGGAAAGTCGTGGCGAGTCCGGAGGACGACGAGCACCCGGACGTTCGGCGACATCATTCATGGCGGGGATTTGAGATCATGAAGCTGAAGCGGGAATATTCGCTGCTCGTTGCTCATGTTCCTTTCCAGCACCACGAGCACGTGGACGGTACCGGCATTCCTAGAGGCGTGGCCGGGGACGCTATTCATCCGTACGCCAAAATTGTAACCGTAGCGAATACGTACGATAACCTGCTGTCCGGAATCCGTGAATCCGGATCTAAAATGAAGCCCCATGAAGCTTGTGAGCGACTTATGACGATGGCGGGCAAAGAGCTCGACAGAAATATATTGGTGGAGTTTTTAAAGACGGTCTCCGTGTACCCGACGGGAGCCTCGGTGCGTCTGACAAACCGTGAAACGGGCGTCGTCGTCGGTCAGCACCGCGGGCTGCCTGCCAGGCCGATCGTCCGTGTTGTCAATCAGATCGACGACGATTTTGCGGTGAAGGAAATTGACTTGGCAAAGTATACCACAATGTTCATTGAAGCCGTCTTATCATGACCGATAAGGCGGTTGTTTGTGTCCTTGCGAGGGGACATGCTATGATGTTGATGTGGTGTCGCTATACATTTTTAACGCAGAGGGGTAAACGTTCATGGTGTGGGATATAGTCATTCCGATCATTACGCTTTTGGTTGGGTTGGTCGGCGGATTTTTTATAGGCGTATATTATTTGCGTAAACAGATGGAAAAGATGCAGAACAACCCGGATATGCTGCGCGAAATGGCGAAGAAGATGGGGTATAACGTGAATCAGAAGCAGATGAATCAGATGCAGCAGATGATGCGCAATCAGCAGAAACGGGGCCGGTAAACGCAGCGCAGCGAGCCGGAACAGGTCAGGAGGGAAATCGGAATGAGTGGTAACGGAGACGTTAAAAATTATATCAATTCCCGCGCCAATGAAAATCGGGAGCTTATCGAGCATCACGTTCGTGAAATTCTGCGACTGATCGGCGAAGATCCGGACAGGGAAGGACTGCGTGATACGCCGAAACGCGTTCAGCGAATGTACGAGGAAATTTTCGCCGGATACGAAGTCGACCCGCGGGAGGTGCTTGGGGTCACATTCGACGAGCGCCACGAAGAGCTTGTAATTGTGAAAGACATTACCTATTTTTCACAGTGCGAGCACCATATGGCGACCTTCTTCGGCAAGGTTCATATCGGATACATTCCAAGCGGCCGCATTGCGGGGTTAAGTAAATTTGCGCGGCTGGTCGATGCGGTGACGCGCAAGCTCCAGGTACAAGAGCGCATTACGACGCAGATTGCAGATATCATGGAAGAGGTGCTTCAACCGCACGGCTCGATGGTTGTGGTGGAGGGAGAGCATATGTGCATGTGCTCCCGCGGCGTAAAAAAACCGGGTGCCGTGACGCTCACATCCGCCGTGCGCGGGCAGTTCCGCACCGATGCGGCGCTCCGCGCCGAGTTTATGTCTCTTGTACGAGAAGTCCGTTAACGCAAATCCTCTTCCGGATCGTTCCGGGAGAGGATTTTTTTGCAGTGAGCGCTTAGGCCCTTTATCGGGTAGTTCCTTCTGGACACTCTCCCTTTAGCTCAGATGGGTATCAAACTTGGCTCAAGATTTTGTACGGAACGCACGGAGATTTAAAACGGCTTCCAGCGAAGCGTGCGAGCAGCTTGAAACCGTTTGGCCGCGTACGGCCAGTTTACGACCTGAAACCAAGCCTCGATATATTTGGCCCGCTCATTTTTATATTGTAAGTAATAGGAATGCTCCCAGACATCAACGCTGAGCAGCGGGATCGCTTCCCATTGGGTCAGGTTTTGATGCTTTTCCGCCTGCAGTATTTCAAGCCTTCGGGCGCGTGGGGACCATACGAGGTGAGCCCATCCGCTCCCCTCCACGTTTTTGGCGGCCATGCTGAAGTGCTGCTTGAACGCATCGAAGCTGCCGAAATCGCGGGTGATTTGGGCAAGGAGCTCTCCGCTGGGGCGGCCTCCGCCCTGCGGGCTCATACCGAAGAAATAGACGGTGTGGAGGTAGTGTCCTGCGCCGTGAAAGGCGAGCTCTCGCTCCCAATGCTTGACGAGGCTGAAGTCTCCGGTTTGCCGGGCTTCCGCGAGCTTCTGTTCGGCATGATTTAATCCCTCTACATAATTTTTATGGAGAATATCGTGGTGAATCCGAATCGTCTCTGCGTCGATGTGCGGCTCCAACGCATCGTATGCATAAGGGAGCGGAGGCAATGTATGCCCGCCAATCGGCACAGCCTCGGCGACGACGGGCTCGCTCCAGGTGCCTTCGGGCTGCAGCCGCGAAGCGGCGGGGCCGTTCAGGACGCCAAGAAAATATTCCGAGTCGCGGGCGATATGGTGAAGCAGGCTCCTTGCTTCGGCCGCGGGCTGAGCTTGGGCGAGCTGCAGCACATGAGCCACCCATTGTTGGGATTGAGCCGCTGCACAAGCGGCAAGGCCATCCAGCGTCGTCCCGTCCTCCGTTCGCGTTTGGTGCGGCGCTTGCCCAGCTCGAAACGACGCTGCCGCTTGATTCAACCAGGCATGAGCCGCAGTTTCCAGCTCGCCGAACGCCTTTTCCCAAGCCGGCAGACGCTCCATCTGCTCCTGGCTCAGGCCGCCGGCGCCGGAGCGAAGAAGTGCGGCGTGCTCGCGTTCTTTTGTTTTCCAGAACCGGATTTCCTCTCCTAGACGAAGAGGGGAGAAGCTTCCGTGCACAAACAGCATGAGACCAACCTCCCCATTGGTGACGATGATATCGTAACATATTCGCGGAAAGGTTGGTCTATGTGCGGTTATGGAAATACTTTTGTCAGGAAAGCCGCTGTTCGCTGCATATATTCATCCTGCATCTTCCGGTACACAAGCTCGTGGGTGGCGCCCGGAACGATCCAGTGCTCGGATAGCGTCTGGGAAGATTGCTGAAGCGCGATGCCTCTAATGATTTCATAAGGCGACCGTTCATCGAGCGTGCCGTGAATGAAGAAGGTAGGAATGGAATAGGCGGTGCTTTTGATCTCTTCATAAGGCACTTCATCCATTCCGGAGCCGTTGATGAGCGGATACAGCCAACGGAGCAGCGTAAGGGACGGCTCCCTGGGTAAATCGGCGTACTGAATTAAGTTATGGTAAAGCGTATCCGGTTCAAGCACGAATGTGCTGTCGAGAATCATGGCGTCGATCCGATCGGATTGCAGTGCCGCCTGAAGCGCCGTTCCTGCGCCCATTGAAAATCCCCAGACGGCAACCTCCTCCGCTCCCCGGGAACGAACGTATTCAATGGCGCCAAGCAGATCGTACGATTCCCGGGCGCCGCCGGTAACGACCCGATCGGGATGGTAGACGTAGCCGTAATCAAACATGAGGACCTGAAAGCCTTGCTCATGCGCGGAACGCGCCAATTCGTAGATCGGCACCCAGATCTCTTCCCGGTTCCCGCCATAGCCGTGCGAGAACACAATGGCGCGATTCGGGCTAGCGATGTCGGCTGCGGCCGGGATATACCATCCTTCCAGCTTCATCCCTTTATCATCGGAGCTGAACGTTACATTTTCGTAAGGAAGACCGATCGCTTGAAGCGGATTCGATTGCAGCGGTTCGACATGAGGGCGTGCCAGCACCCAAGCTATATAACCGTATAAGGAGACAATCCCTACCGCAGCAAGTATGAGAAGCGCGAGCAGCAGTCCGATGACAGACGGCAGCCAGCTTCGTCGAAGCGTTCGAGGCCGCGGGAAGGGAAGCGGGTAATACGGACGCGAAAGGGGATAATTGGTAGCGCTTTCAAAATGATTGCCGGAAACAGTGTTGACAGTAGTTACGCTCGGTTCCATAATGCTCCCCCTTGCCAGTTGAATACGGTTAATGATGTTAAAAATAGTGTAAGGGACACTCTGGAAGCGCGTCAACGCAGGTAGACAAATTGTTACCCCGCTGTAATGTGTTTGTAATTTGTGCGTCAATGCAATCCGTCTTTACGGAATTTCTAGCGTTAGATATACTGAAATTATGAAAAAGCGTTTCACTGCACGAAACTTACGGTTTGTGGACGGGGGAATACTGATGGAAAATGACGGGAAACTAACGGTTCGCGCGGTGGAGCGGGCGTTGGATATATTGTTGGTGTTTACGGAGCACACTTCATTAGGGCTGACGGAAATCGCCGATAAGGTTGGGCTGCACAAAAGCACCGTACATCGGCTGCTGGCTTCTTTGGAAGGCAAAGGCTTTCTGATCCGGGACGCAGCCACGGAGAAATACCGCCTCGGCTTCCGCGTGTGGGAGCTGTCGGCACAGCTTGCCGGGCAGACGGATGATCCGGGCACGCTGCTTCTTTCGGAAATGGAGCGTTTGCGAGATGCGGTAGGGGAAACGATCTCTTTGTATTTGCGAGAAGGCAATGAACGGATTCGGATTCAAGCGGTTCAAAGCCATCAGGCGATTCGAAGGGTGGCTCCGCTGGGAGCGCGTCTTCCGCTTTACGTTGGAGCTTCCAGCAAAGTACTGCTGGCCTTCGCCGATGATGAGGTGAGGGACCGGGTCATGCAAGACGAGTCTTGGCCGGCTTCGATCCACAATGGAAGCTTCTTGGGGCAGCTCGCCGACATCAGACGTCTTGGTTACGCAACCAGCATCGAAGAGCGGGAGCCGGGCGCAGCGGCCGTCGCAGCGCCGATTTTCGGTACGAGCGGGAAGCTGGTGGCGGCGCTGGCGGTTTCGGGACCGTCGAATCGGCTTGATCTTGCCATGATGAAAGATATTGTCCCGCAGGTGATGGAGTCCGCCCGCAGAATGGGAAAGATGTTGAAATAGTAAATCAGCGGATGCTAAAAAGGCCGGATTCGAGTGTGTTTACTCGGATCCAGCCTTTTTGTTATTGGTGATTTACGCCATCAATTGACGCAATACGGTTTGCAGAATACCGCCGTTACGGTAGTAGTCCACGTCAACCATGGAATCGAGACGAGCGACCACATCGAACGTGAAGGAGGAACCGTCTGTGCGGGTAGCCTTTACCTTCACCGTTTGGCCAGGCTGAACATCGTTGCTGAGCCCTGTGATGTCGAATGTTTCGGTGCCGTCGATGCCGAGTGTCTTCCAGCTTTGACCTTGGACGAACTGAAGCGGAAGCACGCCCATGCCTACAAGGTTGGCGCGGTGGATACGCTCAAAGCTTTCAGCGATGACCGCTTTCGCGCCGAGCAGGAATGTACCCTTCGCAGCCCAGTCGCGGGAAGAGCCGGTACCGTATTCCTTGCCTGCGATAATGACGGATGGCGTACCGTCGGCGATATATTTCATCGCCGCATCGTAAATCGGCATCACTTCGTCGGTCGGCAGGTATTTCGTCACGCCGCCTTCGGTTCCCGGAGCAACCTGATTCCGAATGCGGATGTTCGCGAACGTGCCGCGCATCATAACTTCGTGGTTGCCGCGGCGGGAGCCGTACGAGTTGAAGTCTTCCTTCGTTACGTTGCGCTCCGTCAGGTAGATGCCCGCAGGGGAATCGGCCTTGATGTTGCCCGCCGGCGAGATGTGGTCCGTCGTGATGGAATCGCCCATCAGCGCCAGTACGCGGGAACCGCGGATGTCCGAGATGTCGTCAAGCTGCTGGCTGAGATTCTCGAAGAACGGAGGGTTCTGGATGTACGTGGACTTGTCGTCCCACTCGTACGATTCGCCTTCCGGAATGGAGATCTCGTTCCAACGCGGGTTCGCCCGGAACACATCGCTGTATTTGCTCAAGAAGATTTGCGGATTCATCGCAGAGGCGATCGTATCGCTGATCTCCTTCGAGGACGGCCAAATATCTTTCAAATATACCGGCTTTCCGTTCTTATCGTTGCCGAGCGGTTCGCTTGTCAGGTCGATATCGACCGTACCCGCGAGGGCGTAAGCGACGACGAGCGGCGGAGAGGCGAGGTAGTTCGCCTTCACTTGCGGATGCACGCGGCCTTCGAAGTTCCGGTTGCCGGAGAGCACCGAAGCGACCGTCAGGTCGTTGTCGATAATCGCCTGGCTCACTTCATCCGGAAGCGGGCCGGAGTTGCCGATACAAGTTGCGCAGCCGTAGCCTGCCACGTGGAAGCCAAGCGCTTCAAGCGGCTCGATCAGCTTCGCGTTGTTCAAGTATTCCGTAACGACGAGGGAACCCGGCGTCAAGGAGGACTTTACGTAACCCGGCTTCGTCAATCCGCGCTCGACGGCTTTCTTTGCGAGCAAGCCGGCGCCGATCATAACACTTGGGTTCGAAGTGTTCGTGCAGGAAGTGATGGCCGCAATCGCAACCGCGCCGTTCTTCATTTGGGAGACGGAGCCGTCCGAATGCTTCACTTCGACGGTTTCGGCAAGCTTCTCCTCGGACAAGCCGTATCCGCCTTTGTCGATCGGAGTGCGGACGATCGTGTTGTAGCTCGATTTCATTGCAGGCAATTCGATGCGGTCCTGCGGACGCTTCGGACCTGCAAGCGAAGGAACGACTGTGCCGAGATCGAGCTCGATCATATCGGTGAATACCGGATCGGCGGCATCATCCGTACGGAACATGCCCTGCGCTTTATAGTACGCTTCGACAAGCTGGATTTGCTCCGTTGTCCGGCCTGTGCTGCGGAGATAGTTCAACGTCTCGGCATCGACAGGGAAGTAGCCCATCGTTGCCCCGTATTCAGGAGCCATGTTCGCAACCGTAGCGCGGTCGGCCAGCGTAATCGAGCTTAAGCCGGAGCCGTAGAATTCTACGAACTTGCCGACAACGCCCTTCTTACGCAGCATTTCCGTTACGGTAAGCGCAAGGTCGGTCGCCGTTGCGCCTTCTGCAAGCTTGCCGGTCAGCTTGAAGCCGATAACTTCAGGCGTGACGAAATATTGAGGCTGGCCGAGCATGCTTGCTTCCGCCTCGATGCCGCCGACGCCCCAAGCAACGACGCCAAGGCCGTTGATCATCGTTGTGTGTGAATCCGTACCGACAAGAGAGTCCGGGAATACTTCCTGCTCTCCGTCAACAAGCTTTGTCGCTGCAACGGAAGCAAGGTATTCAAGGTTTACCTGGTGAACGATACCTGTTCCCGGAGGCACTGCACGGAAGTTGTCGAACGCCGTTTGCGCCCAGCGAAGGAAGCGGTAGCGCTCTTCGTTGCGCTCAAACTCAACCTTTTGGTTATACTCAAGCGCATTCGCCGTACCGAACGCGTCGACCATAACGGAGTGGTCGATAACGAGGTCTACCGGAACGAGCGGGTTGATCTTCTTCGGATCGCCGCCGTTTTTCTTTACTGTATCACGCATCGACGCCAAGTCGACGACGACCGGTACCCCGGTGAAGTCTTGAAGGACAATACGTGCGGGAATAAACGGAATTTCCTTGTTGTTGTCTTTGTTGCTTGCCCAATTGGCAATTTGCGATACGTGCTCTTCTGTAATCGCGCGCCCGTCGAACTGGCGGATCGCAGCTTCAAGCAATACCTTAATGGAAATCGGAAGACGCGAGATGGCTTGGAATTTCGCTTCCAAGTCGCTAAGCGAGTAGTACTGATACTTGCGGTCTCCCACGGCCAACGTTTTGCGTACCGAATAATGGTCGCGTACTGCCATGATTAAACCAACCTCCCTATAAAAATGTGCACCGTTCACGAAAATAGCGCCGCACCCGTGAAACATTTTTAAAGTAAAAATTCGAGCCGTTGTTCCACTAGATGAAACTAATTTTCATTAAATGCATCTCTCATTAGTATATCTTCTCTGTCCCGACAGGTAAAGGGCAAAATTTACTCATAGCACTCATGTTTCCGGCATAAATATATCGTTACAGAATGGTGCGTCCCGGACTATGACCCTTTTATGCAGGAGGAGGCTCGTCCATGAGTTGGAAGCCCGTATTATATGAATATGTACGAAGCGCCAATCAGAGAGAAGCCGATTACGGATTGCCGGAAACATCCGTCTTGGTGACGGACCGGCACTACCGCGATCTGGAGCAGCAGCGTTTGAAGCGGCTGCGCGCGCGGCATGCAGAACGAGGCGCGAAACCGGTCGGGAACGATACGGCGCTGAAGCTTAGAAACGTTCGCGAATTTGACCGTACGGTCATTGCCGATATTGATTTGCGGCGTAAAGCGCATCTGCGCACACGCGGCGTGGAGCATACGGAAGAACGAGTCGACCGCGAGCGGATTACGCTGTCACAGTCGGCCGGAGGGAATTGGAATGTAACGCGCGTGGAGTCGATTGTTCCCGAGCGAACCCAGATCAGCGGAACCCCGGCCGTATTTTCAGCTTCCCCCGAAACGGTATCCGTCTATGCAGGAACGCAGGCACAATCTGTGCCGTATTTAAATGAGCGTGTAATGAGGCGCTCGAATCCGCCGGGGCGGGAGCGCGCTTATTTATATGACCGCGAAGCGGCGAAGGCGTATGCCGACAGGCATTGGAACGAGCCGAGCACGCAGTACATCCATTTTGACGTGGATTGCACGAACTATGTCTCCCAATGCCTCTATGCAGGGGGAGCGCCCATGAACTATACTGGGAAGAGAGAAATGGGCTGGTGGTATAAGGGGAAATCCGGCGGACGCGAGCTGTGGAGCTTCAGCTGGAGCGTGGCGCACGCGCTGCAACGGCTGCTGTACGGCAGCCGCGCGGTCGGTCTCAGGGCGCAGCTGATGAACGAGGCTCGAGAGCTGACGATCGGGGATGTGATTTGCTACGACTTCGACGGCGACGGCCGGTTTGAACACAGCACGATCGTTACCGGCGCCGACGGCGCAGGAGAGCCGCTGGTGAACGCTCATACCACGAACAGCAAGGCCCGGTTCTGGGATTATCAAGACTCCTATGCTTGGACGGAGAGAACGCAGTACCGTTTCTTCAGAATACAGGAGTCTTTCTGATGCGCCGAAAGCAGCAGCGCATAGAACTAGTGATATTTAGCAGGAGGTTTTCATGAGCAAAAAGGTACGCATCGGCATCATTTACGGAGGGAAATCGGGAGAGCACGATGTGTCGCTGGCTACGGCAAAGGCGGTCATCGGAGAGTTCGATTTTAATAAATACGAGGTGCATCCCTTCTATATAACTAGGCAAGGGGAATGGCGTTCGGGGGCTCAGCTCAGCGCGCCGGTGGACGACAGTAAACGCCTTGCGTTCGAGGGCGGCGGGGGAACGGGGGAGAACTCGCAAGCGCTCGTTCCTTTGTTTGGCGCTCTGTCTGCACTTTCCGAAAAACGCGGATCGGCCGCGGGAAAGGACGCGCAGATTGCGGCGGCTGCAAATGTGGAGCCTGCCGCGGCGATCGATGTCGTCTTTCCGCTGCTGCACGGAACGTTCGGGGAAGACGGAACCATTCAAGGGATGCTGGAAATGCTTAACGTTCCTTACGTCGGCGCCGGTGTCTTGGCTTCGGCGGTCGGCATGGACAAGGTCGCGATGAAAAAAATGTTCGCTTCCGCGGATCTCCCTCAATGCGTGTATCGCCATTTTACCCGCAGCCAATGGGAACGAGACCGCTCCTTTTACATTATGGAAGTGGAGGTGTCGCTCGGTTATCCGTGCTTCGTGAAGCCGGCAAACCTGGGTTCCAGCGTCGGCGTATCGAAGGCGCGCAACCGCGAAGAGCTGATTGAAGCGGTGCGGGCAGCGTTCCAGTTTGACCGCAAGGTCATTGTAGAGGAGTTCGTCAATGCGCGTGAAATCGAGGTCAGCGTTCTCGGCAATGACGAGCCCCGCGCCTCCGTTCCCGGCGAGATCGCGTCTTCAAGCGAATTTTATGATTATAAGGCGAAATATATTGACGGCAAATCGATCATGACGATTCCGGCGGACATTCCGCTCGAGACGGCCCAGGCCGCGCAGGAAATGGCGGTTCGCGCGTTCCAGGCGATCGACGGGACCGGGCTGTCGCGCGTCGATTTCTTCATGCGCAGGGAAGACGGCAAGCTGCTGATCAACGAGATCAACACCTTGCCGGGCTTCACGCCGTTTTCGATGTACCCGCTTCTATGGAAGGAATCCGGTCTTCCTTACCGCGAGCTGCTCGATGAGCTCATCCGCCTCGCATTGGAACGCCACGCCGAGAAGCAGGGGATCAAGTACGGCGTGTAGTACCCCTTATATTCGTTGCGTGCGGCGGGCACAATACCGGTAAACGAGGCCAAAAAGGCACGGAGGTACCGCTGCATGATTGTACGTTTCGGCTACGTTGCGATGAGCGTTCACGTGAAAAATGCCTCGCCGTCGAAGACGATGACCGCTACCCGCTTTCAAAGCATCGCGGACCGGGAGGCGGCCATTCGCAGGCTCGAACGGATCGCGGCAGAAAATCTGCATAACACGCTTCGGCTTTTGCGATACAACCGGGGCGAAGGGATCCGGCTGTACCGCCTCTCCTCCAGACTCATTCCGCTGCTTTCCCACGACCTGCTTGCAGGATGGAACCCGCTCGACATGCTCGAGCCCGATTTTCGCGCCATCGGCGATTACGCGAAGGAGCACGGGATGCGCCTTTCGTTTCATCCGGATCATTTCACGGTGCTGAGCACTCCGCGCCAAGAGGTGCTGGCGAAATCCGAACAGGATTTGCACCGGCATATTTCCATGCTGGAACGGATGGGCTTAGATGCCCGCTACAAGTGCAATATTCATATCGGCGGCACCTACGGCAATAAGGAGCAGGCATACGACCGCTTTTTGCGGCAGTTCAACGCCATGCCCGAACGTCTCCGCCGCCGCATTACGCTTGAAAACGACGACAAAACCTTTACGGCTCGCGAGACGCTGGAGGCTTGCCGCTCCGTCGGCGTCCCGATGGTGCTCGATATTCACCATCACGCCGTCAATAACGGGGGAGAGTCGGCGGGAGATTTGTGGGAAGGCATCAGGGAGACTTGGTCCCGGGAAAAGGAACGCGCTCTGTCGGAGCCGGAAGCTGCCGACGCGGCGGCGACCGAGGAGCTGCTCGCTCCGAAAATTCACGTTTCGAGCCCGAAAAGCGAGAAAGATCCCCGTGGCCACGCGGATTACGTCGATGCCGACTTTTTTTTGGCGTTTGCCCGCTCGATTGCATCGCAAACCCCGCGGTTGGACGTGATGATCGAGGCAAAGCGAAAGGACGACGCCCTACTCCGGCTCATGGAACAGCTGCGGAAGCGGCCGGGCATTCGCGTCGTCGATCCGGCCTCGGTTGAGATCGAGTAACGGACAAGCGTTTAACATTTTTCGTTGTTGCAAAAGCGCCCGATTTGGGTTACGTTGGGAAAAGTGAAGCTTGTATAAGGAAAGGTGTGCTGAATACGTATATGGAACCATTGTTGAACGGTAAAAATATTCTCGTCATGGGTGTGGCGAACGACCGAAGCATCGCGTGGGCGATCGCGCAGTCCTTGGCAAGCCAAGGGGCGCGTCTCATCTTTACATATGAAAACGAAAGAGTCGAAGAGCGCGTCAAAAAATTGGCGGATACGATTCCCGGCTCCACGCTCCTGCCGTGCAACGTAACGGCAGACGCGGACATCGATGCGCTGGCCGGCGCAGTAAAAGAGCAATTCGGCGTGCTGCACGGGCTCGTTCACAGCATCGCGTTCGCGAAGACGGAAGAGCTGGAAGGGCTGTATGCAGACACGTCCCGCGAAGGTTATGCGTTGGCTCAAGACATTAGCGCTTACTCGCTGGTTGCGGTCGCCAAGCGGATGTATCCGCTCATGACGGAAGGCGGCAGCATCATGACGATGACGTATCTCGGCGCCGAGCGGGCAATGAAGAACTACAACGTCATGGGCGTTGCGAAGGCGGCGTTGGAGGCCAGCGTACGCTATTTGGCGGCTGACCTTGGACAATTCAATATTCGCGTCAACGCTATCTCGGCAGGCCCGATTCGCACGCTTGCGGCGAAAGGGATTAGCGGGTTCAACTCGATTCTGAAGCAGGTTGAGGAGAAAGCGCCGCTGCGTCGGACGACGGAGGCGGCGGAAGTCGGCGATACGGCTATGTTCCTAATGAGTCATTTTTCGCGCGGCATCACCGGCGAAGTGATTTACGTCGATAACGGGTACAATATCGTAGGCGTATAAAGAAATTAGGGAGGTTCGTCGCCTGAGGGCGGGGAACCTTTTTGTGTTTTGGGGGAAGCAAGCCATGGAATGGTTAGTGATAGGATTATTTCTTGTCGGGATCGCGTCGGCGGTGCTCGGCAGCCTTGTAGGTCTCGGGGGCGGAGTTATTATTGTGCCCGCGCTCATTTACTTTTCCCCGGCGCTGTTCGGGACGCAGATGAGCGCTTCGACTGCGGTCGGGACGTCGCTGGTGGTGCTGATAGTG
>LNAP01000992.1_pt3 | contig 79169 bp, 73 predicted proteins | sample 602601 | NCBI WGS metagenome assembly LNAP01 (sample SAMN02440304, study PRJNA202911) | soil metagenome | biome: Subtropical and temperate rainforests or woodlands; isolation source: soil samples (1 kg each in a 20% v/v slurry with milli Q water) were... ...
CTCCCAGAATGGCGTTGTCATTAAAGGTGCGATTTTTAATGGCGTGGAGAGAAAAGCCTCCAATAAGTATGGCTACAGTGATTATGGTTATTACCACTACGAATACGCCTCCGACAAGAGTTGATGGGTATTAAACAGGTCACGTCATAAGTTCGGATTTTTGACGGTATTGCTGTTGTTCTTGAGTTTTTATCATTTATAGCTGCGCCGGATCATTAGCCAATAGGCATGATCAAACCGATATTTAATGGAAGCACCACGTCCTGAGGAAGATGACGAAAAATCCTGGGGCGGTAGCGTGATTGAGAATGACAGGTCAATGAATAAAACCACAGCGTTCAAGGCTATATCGCTCCTTTGGGTCGGTTCCCTCGCGGGAGCCGGGTTCGCCTTTCTCACTCAGGTATTCCTAGCGAGAAAGTTGGGAAGCAACGATTTCGGTGCTTTTTCGTCGTCACTCACCACCATCACGCTCCTCGCCCCCTTGGCGGGCTTCGGGATATCGCAGTATTGGCTCAAGGCTTTTGGCCAAGAGGGTTGGGCGGCGAAACGCTGGTTGAAACCTTCATTCCAGTTCATCGCGTTAAGTACTTTATTTCTCATCTGCTCCATTGTGGTGTGGGCGCTTTATTCCAGCCATGATCGGTTAACGCAGAACCTGTTGTTGATTCTGTCCCTGTACATACTCGGACAGCTATCGGTAGAACTAGTGAGCAGCAAGTTTCAGCTTGAAGAAAAATATTTGCACCTGGCGCTTTGGCAGTTTTTTCCGCATTTCCTTCGTTGCTCAATGGTCTTCGTTACGGCGGTCATAAGTGCCACGCCGATAGCCGCGGAATACTACGCCGTATTTTTCTCGGTCATTGCTGTGGTGTTTTTTTTGTTGGCCATCCCCCAGTTATTGCATATGACAAGTGGAAAGTTGGACCTGAAAGGCCACGAACTGACCTCTGAATTCGCAGCCCTGTCGGTGAAGCCGAGCATGTTAAGCGTTGCCGGCGCCAGTTGGCCGTTCGGTGTCGCAGCGTTCTCTTACCTGATTTATTTTCAAAGCAACATTATCTTGCTCAAACATCTCTCAAGTAATAGCGCCGCCGGTATCTACAGCGTTGCGTTCACCATCATGACTGCCGTGTATTTGTTGCCGAGCGTGATTTATCAGCGGTTCCTGCTGCCTAAGATGCATCGTTGGGCGAACCATGATCGAGAAATGTTTTATCAGATATACCGAAAGGGCAACTGGTTGATGCTGCTGCTTGGAACGCTGGCCATGCTGGTGATTCTGGTCTGTGCGGACTGGGCGGTACCGCTGCTGTTTGGTGAGGCTTATCGAGACGCTGCGTCGATCTTGAAAATTCTTTCCCTGTCGGCACCGATTATTTTTCTGGCCTTCAGTGCTGGCGCCACATTGGTGACCCAGGAACACATGAAAGTGAAAGTTAAATACATGACGATGGTTGCGATCATCAATGTATTGCTCAACGTGGCCTTAATTCCTCGCTTTGACCTGCGTGGTGCCGCGATAGCGACTGTGGTCAGTAACTTACTGCTGTTGTCGTTATATTTTTATGGCGCCCAACGGTTGGTTTTTAAGAACAAAGCTCCGATAGCAGGTGCTGCTCCCCATGCCTAAATTATTTAGGATCATCGACAGTCCGTATTAAAGAAGTTCGCTGAAGCGGAAACAAGAGAGATTCTTCATGTCCAGGTATTCGCTGCGGGAATTCTCCGACGCCAAAGTAAGCGCCGAAGCGTTAAACAGAGCCCTGGAGATGGCCATGAAATCACCTTAAGCCTGTAACAGACTCATCCGGGGTTTTGACCACAAAATAAAAGATCTGCTGATTATCACCACCGACCTGCGGGTTTTCGTTTTCCCAAAACACGGTCTGTGCTTCGTCACGTCGCCCCATCAGTTAAGTGTATATCAGGCTGTCCGGTCAGTAAGTACTCACCCTTAGTCGCAAAGGATTCAGCACCTTGAAAATTGCATTGATTACCATACACCACGCCAACAGTTATGGCGGAACACTACAGGCGCTTGCCAGCCAGAACGTGCTATCGAGATATGGCGACGTCAACATCATTGATTACAAAAGTAAAGAGTTGGAAAGCACGTTAAAACTGATTCGGGTCAATAGTAACCCCCGCAGTATTTTCAGAGCCGGTAAGGACTTCTTTCGAATCATTCCTCGCAGAAGGTTGATCGCGAAGTTCAGAGAGTTTATGCGGGTTCACTACAAACTGACGCCCGCGTGCCAGGATTTGCAAGCGCTTCAAACCTTGTCCAGTGACTTTGATTGTGTTGTGTGTGGCAGCGACCAGATATGGAACCCGATGATTACGGGTGAGCTGGATTTGAACTATATGTTGGCGTTTTCCCGAGCGAAAAGGAAAATTTCGTTCTCATCCAGTGCGGGTTCTTACCGTTATTCCGACGAAGAAGAGCTCAAGGTCAGAAAGGCATTGTCGACCTTTGACAGCATTTCCGTCCGGGAAGAGGACACGGCGCGAAACCTGCGCAGCATGCTGGGTAACCAAAAGGTCGATCACACCCTGGATCCTACCTTGATGCTTAACAAGCAAGAATGGATGCAGAGCCTGCAGCTTTCCAGTCAGGCGCCAGGCAATGCTGATAAATACATTCTTGTTTATACCCTGAAGAAAGATGCGCTGGTCCGGGAGACCATCAACAGAATAAGGACGGTCTTAGGGCTGCGGGTTGTGGCGATCGATCAGGATCCGTTCCTGGGCTACAAAAGCGATCGGCACATAATGGATGCCAGTCCAGTTGATTACGTTTCGCTATTCGCCAATGCGTCCTTCGTGATCACTAATTCATTCCATGGCACCGCTTTTGCTTTGAACTTCGGTATTCCGTTTGTGACCGCATTGCCGGAAAGCGGATTGAACAGAATCAAAGGGCTTCTGGATAAAGTCGGTTTGACTGATCGTCTGGTAACCCGCTTGAGTGACATCGACTCGGTCGTCGTAAAACCCATCGATTTCACGCACAGTCATCAGCAGCTGGAGACGCTGAGGCAGGTGACCTGGAATTATCTTGATGAGGCCCTTGCAAGCAAAATAGTAAAAAAGCCAATTGAATTTTCATGATGAACCAGCGTGCCGCTAGCTTGAGATCCTCAAGTATCAATCCGCGTATGTGCTGGCAGTCATTATTGGCGTCACCGTGATGTTCAATAATATTAGCTGTACTACTTTTGGTCAGCTCGAATATCTCTCTGCGCCTACCGAAAATAGCGATGATTCTGACGTGGGGGCCGCTCTGGTTGCGTTTTTCATGGGCGTGACCTTCTCGAGTCAGACCATTCCTGCACATTCGATCGCCATTTTTTGGGTGTGCCTGGCGCTCACCGAGCGGTTCACCACTCTCAGTCGCTCACTCATTAAAAGAACTTAAGCATGAACTCAAAGAAGCTGGTTTTCATTCACCTGTTCAACGACAGAAGTGGTAGCCCAAAAGTTTTGTCTCAAGTGGTGAAGGCTGCGGCCAATAACAATATAGCCACCGAGGTGATCACTAGCGCTCACGGCGACGGTTTCTTGGCTGGAGTGGCCGATGTGCAGAGCAGGCTTTTTTATAAAAGGTCAGAGAATAAGTTGTTGACCCTTGGCTACTACCTAATCTCTCAAGGGTTGTTGTTTATTCAGTGCTTTAAATACAGGCGGCAGAATGTCGTGTTTTATGTCAATACCATGATGCCCTTTGGGGCGGCGCTGGCGGGTAAGCTGTTAAAAATTCCGGTTTATTATCATGTGCATGAAACATCGATAAAACCCAATATTCTGAAGCGGTTTCTCAGGCTAGTCATTGAGAAGACCAGTACAAAGGTGGTTTTCGTCTCAAACTACCTGATGCAGGAGGAAGGTTTTACCAAACTCCCCCAAGTGATTATTCATAATGCGCTGGATTCCGAGGTTGAGAAGCAGTATCGAGTGAAGGAAGAGGCCGGTTTCACTTCTTTGATGATCTGTTCTTTGAAGGCCTACAAAGGTGTTATGGAGTTCTTGGCGCTGGCGCAGCGCAGCAAGGATGACAAGCATCTGCGTTTCACTCTGGTGCTCAATGCCAGCCTGAGTGAAATCGATAGTTTTTTTGCAAACATCGACATTCCGGGCAATGTGGCAATTTATCCTCGCCAAACGGACTTGTCGGGCTTTTATTCTCGAGCTGATTTACTTCTGAATCTTTCCCGACCTGATGGCTGGATTGAAACATTCGGTTTGACCATTCTCGAGGGGATGTCCCATGGCTTGCCGGTGATCGTTCCTCCCGTAGGTGGCCCCACCGAGTTAGTACGCAGTGATATCGAAGGTTATTTGATTTCTTCGTACGACATAGAAGAACTTTACAGCGCGGTGAGCAGGATCTCGCTGGATCCGAAGAAATACAAGACGCTGTCTGATAATGCGTTATCCCGTACTCGAGACTTCAGCCTGGAAGTGTTCGAAAGCAAGTTCTCAACATTATTTAACGAGATGCAACATGACACCTAAAAAACTTTATATCCTTGGCATAAGAGGTGTCCCGGCTGAACACGGTGGTTTTGAAACCTTTGCGGAAAAGCTATCGCTTTATTTAACGGCGCACGGCTGGCAAGTGTATGTCTACTGCCAGGAAGAGGGTCTCGGAGAAGTAACTTATAGCATTTGGAACGATGTCAACAGAATTCATATCCCTGTGACCCAGGCAGGTGCGCTGGGGACAGTTGTTTTTGACTGGAAAGCCACGCGTCATGCAGCAGCGCAACAGGGGTTGTTTCTGACCCTGGGTTACAACACCGCCGTGTTCAGTTTGCTGCAAAGGCTCAAAGGCCAGACCAACATCATTAACATGGATGGCATTGAGTGGCGGCGTGACAAATGGGGGACCATTGCCAAGACTTGGTTCTGGCTTAATGAACGAGCCGGCTGCTGGATGGGCAATCATTTGGTCGCCGATCACCCGAAGATCAAAGATCACTTGGCGACACGGGTTTCCGCGGCCAGGATCACGATGATCCCTTATGGCGGGGATGAGGTCACTGGCGCTGATCCGACGTTACTGGCTACCTATGCCCTGGAGCCGGGTCAGTTTTCGGTAATCATTGCCCGGCCCGAACCCGAAAACTCGTTTTTGGAGATGGTTCGCGCATTCAGTTCCACACTGCGCAATCACACGCTTGTCGTTCTGGGTAACTTTCAACCGAATAATAATCCGTACCATAAACAGGTCATGGACGCGGCCAGCGCCGAGGTCATCTTTCCCGGAGCGATCTATGAAACTTCAGTCGTGCAGGCGCTGCGTTTTTATTGCCGGTTCTACCTGCACGGGCATCGTGTCGGCGGAACCAACCCATCGTTGGTCGAAGCGCTAGGCGCGGGTTGTGCAGTCATTGCCCATGACAATCAATTCAATCGCTGGGTAACGGAAAGTGGCGCCGCTTATTTCAAGGATGAAGCTTCTTGCAGCGCCTTGTTTACTCAACTGCTGACGGACGATTCAACGCAACAGCAGATGGAAATGGCTAGTCGTAACCGTTTTCATCAGCGTTTTACATGGAATCAGATCTTGCTTCAGTACGAAGAGTTATTGGCTAAGTGGTATCCCCATCAGTCGGTCGGGAGATGATGATGACGATGCGTATTCTGCTGACCGGCGGAGCCGGCTTTATTGGTTCTGCTGTCGTCAGGCACCTGATTGAAAATACTCAATATGAAGTGGCGAACCTCGATAAGTTAACGTACGCCGGCAATCTGGAATCTTTGGCCGGCGTTGCCCAGTCACTGCGCTATCACTTTTTTAACGTCGATATCTGTGACGCCCAAGCGCTGGATCAAGTATTCGCGACGTTTCAACCGGATGCAGTGATGCACTTGGCCGCCGAGTCCCATGTCGATCGTTCCATCGACGGTCCCGCGGATTTTATCCAGACCAATATTGTCGGAACCTATACCTTGCTTGAGGCGGCCCGACGTTATTGGAACGGGCTGGCAGAGGAGGCTAAACAGGCTTTTCGCTTCCACCATATTTCTACGGATGAGGTGGCACCGATAGTCTGTTCAGCGAAACCACGCCTTATGCGCCAAGTTCACCCTATTCGGCGTCCAAGGCCAGTTCGGATCACCTGGTTCGAGCCTGGCAACGCACTTATGGTTTACCGGTGCTGGTGACCAATTGTTCGAATAATTACGGTCCTTATCACTTCCCCGAGAAGTTGATTCCCCATGTGATTCTGAATGCTATCCACGGGCGGCCTCTTCCGGTCTATGGCGACGGCTTACAGATTCGCGACTGGTTGTTTGTAGAAGATCATGCGCGCGCCTTATGCGAGGTCGTGTGCCGGGGCAAGGTAGGCGAAACCTACAACATCGGCGGCCATAACGAGAAAACCAATCTTGAGGTCGTGGAGACCTTGTGTGATCTGCTCGAAGAGTTGGCGCCCAACAAGCCAGCGGGTGTCGATCGTTATCGCGAGTTGATTACCTTCGTCAAGGATCGGCCGGGGCATGATCTTCGTTACGCCATCGATGCGGGCAAGATCGAGCGCGAACTCGGTTGGCGACCGCAGGAATCCTTTGAGAGCGGTATACGCAAAACAGTTCAGTGGTACCTGGATAATCAAGAGTGGTGGCAACGAGTCCTTAACGGTGAGTACCGCCCGGAGCGTCTTGGTCATATCGGTTGAACCATTCAAACCCTGCCTCTATTAAACTTTGAAGGGAATCCTCATATGAAAGGCATCATTTTGGCGGGCGGCTCCGGCACTCGCTTGCATCCTATTACCCGTGGTGTATCCAAACAGCTGCTGCCGGTCTACGACAAGCCGATGATTTATTATCCGCTGTCGGTATTAATGCTCGCGGGCATTCGCGAGATATTGATTATTTCCACGCCGCAGGACTTGCCCAACTTCCAGAACCTGCTAGGTGATGGCTCTTCTTTCGGCATTGAACTCAGTTATGCCGAACAACCTTCCCCCGATGGTCTGGCCCAGGCTTTTCTGATCGGCGAGGATTTTATCGGCGACAGTAATGTGGCGCTGATTCTGGGCGACAACATCTTTTACGGTTATGGCTTCAGCGCCTTGTTGCGCGAAGCATCGCAACGACAGACCGGTGCCACCGTCTTCGGTTATCGAGTCAGTGATCCGGAGCGTTTTGGCGTTGTCGAGTTCGACGATAACGGCAAGGCGATCTCGATCGAAGAGAAGCCAAAACATCCGAAGTCCGACCATGCTGTCACCGGCTTGTATTTCTACGATAAAGACGTTGTGAGCATTGCAAAGCAAGTCAAACCTTCGATCCGCGGCGAGCTTGAAATCACGGACGTGAACAACGCCTACCTGGAGCGCGGAGATCTGCACGTCAGCGTGCTGGGGCGTGGTTTTGCCTGGCTGGACACCGGGACCCATGACTCGTTGATGGAGGCCGGGCATTTCGTCCAGACCATCGAAGCGCGTCAGGGCTTGAAAGTGGCTTGTCTGGAGGAGGTGGCGTACCACCAAGGTTGGTTGTCGGCCGCGGAACTCGATAAACAAGCCACCGCGTTACACAAAACCGGTTACGGCCAATATCTGGCACGGGTGCTGAATACGGAGCCCGCAAAATGAATGTCATCAATACCCGGTTGCCTGGTGTACTGATCATCGAGCCTAAAATCTTCGGCGATGCCCGCGGGTTCTTTCTCGAGAGCTACCACCAGCAGCGTTATCGCGACGCCGGCATCGAATTGCCTTTCGTCCAGGACAATCACTCGCGCTCTCAGTATGGCGTGTTGCGTGGTTTGCACTTCCAAAAGACCCGGCCCCAAGGCAAGTTGGTGCGGGTCACCCAAGGTGCGGTGTACGACGTGGTAGTGGACATCAATCCCCAATCCCCCACCTGTGGTGAACATGTGGGCGTCAAGTTGACCGCCGACAACCATCTTCAGCTTTGGGTGCCGCCGGGTTATGCCCACGGTTTCTGTGTGCTCAGTGATACCGCTGATTTTCAATACAAATGCACCGATCTGTATTACCCCGAGGACGAGGGTGGTCTGCTCTGGAATGACCCGGAGGCCGTTGGAGTCGCCTCAACTTTCGGAAAAAGACCAACGCAATCCACGGTTGCGCGCGGTGTTGAACGGGGAATGACTGACCTATCATTGTTTATAATTAACATTAACTATTTATGACTTGATGTTATTTAACAATGAGGCTCTTGGCGCACTGGAATCTTGCGGACAGGACGCCATGAAAATCCTGACTAATAATAACAATCGGCGTAAAAGAGAAATGAGTTTCATCCGGGATTTTTCGTGAAAAAACCATGATTTCGGCGGAAACTTCTTAAAAAACGCGCTAAATTTCCAATTGTCACTGTCTTCTGTAAATGCTTTACCCTTGAGGTGGCCAGGTTTGGCATATGGCATGTAATACCTATAAATGACATCCTTCAGCGGAGGCGATGGTATGAACTGGCTGGTTCAATGGGCCGGTTTTATTCGTTCTGCTGTTCCATTCCCGGTCCCTTAGTATCAAATCTAATGAAAGTTTGATGTCGAGAAGGAGTCTGATATGAAGAAGCTACTTACGGCCGGCTTGCTGGCTGTCATGAGCACCGCGGCATTGGCAGCGGATGAACCCATCAATAAAACGGCGAGCGAAGCAGTGAGCGAGCCGCTGTCCTTGAACACCCCGCTGGTCGGCGGTGTGACGGTCGCCGAAACCGTGGTGATCGGCGCGGCAATCGCTGGCGCTGCAGTGGCCGCTTCAAACTCCGGTGGCAGTTCCAATGGCGGTACCTCTGGAACAGGCGGCACCACCGGCACCGGTGGTACTACCGGTACCAACTAATACCCCGCGAAGTGTGTTGTTCAAGATCACTCAGAACTTTCTGGGTGATCTTGTTTTAGATTTGCCCTCGACTAGCGTAGTGCCATTATGATCCGTAGATTATCTGTTGTTATGCTGGCAAGTATCAGCTTGCACGGCTGTATGTTTTCGCCTGGTCAACACATGGACACCAGTCAAATGGTCAGTGACGGCTCTGGGGAAAGTAGCCGGGTGGAGCTTATTCCCATCACGCCTAAATTGATTGCCATGGACGCCGCCACGCAAGTTCGCGAATCGGTCCCTTCGATATTGACGTCCTATGTGCCTGGCGGTTATCGCGTGGGTGCCAATGACCTGTTGTTTATCACGGTCTGGGATCACCCCGAATTGACGGCACCTTCAGGGCCGCAACAGCAACTCGATGCCAACGGTCGTCTGGTGCGCCCGGATGGCACGCTGTTTTATCCCTACATCGGTAATATTCCGGCCGCCGGTAAAACCATCGAAGAGTTGCGAGCTTTTATCGCCGAGCGTTTGTCGCAATTTGTCGAAAGCCCTCAGGTCGACGTCAGCGTTTTGCGTTTCGCCAGCCAGACCGTGGTGATTTCTGGCGCGGTGCTCAAAGCCGGTCAACAACCGATCACCACCAACCCGTTGAGTGTGGTGGAGGCCGTTGGCGCGGCCGGTGTGGACCCTTTGAACGCAGACTTGTCGGGCCTGACGCTGACCCGGGACGGGCGCGAATACAAGCTTGATCTGGACACCCTCAATCGCCGGGACTCAGAGCTGCAGGGCGTCTACCTCAAGGGCGGCGACCGGTTGTACTTGCCTTATAACGACCAAAAGCGAATCTATGTCATGGGCGAGGTCAACCAGCCTCGCGCGCTGAGCTTCAAGAGCAAGTCGATCAACCTGACCGATGCTCTGGGCACTGTAGGAGGCTTGAACCAGACCACCTCCAATGGCAACGCGGTGTACGTGATTCGCGGTGCGGACAACCTGGAAACCGAACCGGCCAAGGTATTCCAGCTCGATGCAGAATCGCCTTCCGCTTTGGTGCTGGCCACCCGTTTCGACTTGCAACCGCAAGACATCGTCTATGTCGGCCCGGCCGGCGTGACGCGCTGGAACCGTCTGATCACCCAGCTCCTGCCTACCGCCAGTGTCCTCGGGACCGGTGCCAGCTCGGTTAACGACCTCAGCGAAGCCAACAGCAGATAAGGCTCTATCCCGCCGTGAAAATTTTGCCTACCTGTGCCTGTCTGTCGATGGCGCTCTTGCTATGCGGGTGTAACCCGTTGATGAAGGCCTCCTGGCACACTCTGGAATCCTCCATCACAGGACCTGCCTCCATCAACCTGACCCGTGCTCAGGTCGATGCCGTGCCGTATCCGCAGATCCTGGTCACCACCACCTCCAGCGAGGGGGTGATGGCCATGGCCCGTCGGCGCGGTGACCTGCAGTTCTGGGTTGCTTCCGGCAAGCAAGTGTTGATGATGCGCGACGGTCTGGTGGTACGCACCGTCGGGCTGGGCGTTTCTCTTGACGGCACTCGCTTTAATGAAGAGTCGCCGTTCAAGCGCGGCCTTCAGCATTTGCCTGATGGCTATACCAGCACGCGCTGGATCGACATCTATGACGGCAACCGTATCGGCATTGCGGTCGACAGCCGTTTCAGCACCCATGGCATCGAGACCATCCGCATTCTGGACAAGGATTACGCCTTGCTGCGCATCGACGAGCAGGTGGATGCACCCACCCTGAATTTCCGCGCCACCAACCGCTACTGGGTCGACCCCCAGGACGGTTTCATCCTGCGCAGTGAGCAGCACCTGACGCCACAATTGTTCCTGAAAATCGTGCAGTTACGCCCTGATCGGGGGGCTGCCCGGTGAAGTGTCCGAACCTTTTGTTGCTGGGTTTGTTCTTGATCGGTCCGGGCATGAGCCAGGCAGCCGTCACGGTGAGTGGTGATGTGCGCAGCCCCGGGCCCATCGACGTCAAGCCCGGTGCACGTTTGATGGACGTCATTCGTGAGGCCCAACCCAACGCCGAAAGTTACTGGCTGGGTGCAGCGTGGCTGCACCGCTCATTGGAGGTTCAGCAAGCGCGTTTGAAGGCCGGCGTCTTGTTCGATCTGAAGTTGCTGCAACGGGGTGCCTTGCTGGATGGCAAGGGCACGCGAGCAGACTTGAGCAAGCGCCTGTATGAGCAGATCGAGCGGCTGCCGGTCACCGGGCGCCAGGTTGCAGTGCTCGACCCGATCGCGGTGGAAGTGGGGTTCGCCCGCAATGCTTTGCTCGATGATGGCGACCGTCTTGTCTATCCCGCGCGGCCGTCCACCGTGGAAATCCTCGGGGCAGTCGCGCAGCCCTGTCATGTGCCTTATCGCGCCCTGCAGGAAGTCCATGCCTATGCCCGGCAATGCACCGTCCTGGACGATGCCGAGCGCGATTATCTGTGGCTGATCCAGCCTGACGGCAAGATTCGGCGCGTGGGCGTGGCGGCATGGAATCGTGAGGAGGGCATCGTGGCGGCCCCGGGCAGCAGGATCCTGGTGCCGATCCGCAACGATGATCTAGAGCTACCGACGCCTGATCTCAATCAACAAATGGCTGAGTTTCTCGCCACTCAACCCCTGGCTGAGGTGGCCCCTTGAAGTTACGTTTTGCTGCTGTATTGCTCTTGCCCTGCGGACTGGTTCACGGTGAACCACGCTACACACAGAATGATTTTGGTGGCGTCGGTCTGTTGCAAACGCCTACCGCGCGCATGGCTCCCGCAGGGGAGTTGAGCGCCACGGCCAGTCGTACCGATCCTTACACCCGCTATAGTTTTTCCCTGCAGCCGTTCGATTGGCTAGAAGGCTCGTTTCGTTACACCGCGATCACCAACCGCAAGTACGGCACCGAAGAGTTGAGCGGCGATCAGAGCTTCAAAGACAAGGCCATCGACATCAAGGCGCGGCTTTGGGAAGAAAGTCACTGGGCCCCGCAGGTCGCCGTTGGTGCCCGGGACATTGGCGGTACCGGGCTGTTTTCCAGCGAGTATTTCGTTGCCAACAAGCGTTATGGCGACCTGGATTTCAGCCTCGGTATTGCGTGGGGCTATCTGGGTAATCGCGGAGATTTCAGTAACCCGCTCGCGGTCTTCGGCAGCAAGTTCAACGACCGGCCAGAAAGCACGGCGGCTATCGCCAGGGCAGGGGACGTGAACACCAACGCGTATTTCAGAGGCCACCCTTCGTTGTTTGGCGGGGTTGCTTATCAAACGCCTTGGGCACCGCTGAGCCTGAAGATCGAGTACGAGGGCAACGATTACAAGAATGAGCCGCTGGATAACTCGATCAAGCAAGACCTGCCGATCAACATCGGCGTGGTCTACAAGCTGGCCGACAGCGTCGATTTGAGTGCCGGCTGGGAGCGTGGCAATACGGCGATGTTCGGCATCACCCTGCACACCAACTTTGTCAGCCGCAAGGCACCGGCCAAGACGTACGACCCTCCCGCCGAGCCTTTGCCGGCGCAAGAACCGTCGACCCCGGCTGACCAGGTCAACTGGGCCGATGTCTCCAACCGGCTGCAGCAAAATGCCGGCTACAAAGTCAAACGCATCACTCAGCGTGGCTCCGAGTTGATGGTCTATGGCGAGCAGTCTCGCTATTTTTATCCGTCCAAAGCCGTCGGGCGAGCCAGCCGGATTCTTGATAACAGCGTCAATCAGGACATCGATTGGTTCACCCTGGTGAATCAGCGTTATGACATGTCCATCGAGGAAACCAGCGTGCCGCGCGAAACCTTCCGCGCGGTCGTGAACAACGACCAGCCGCTGAAGGATCTGCACCGTACGACCGAGGTCAACCCGGCGATGGCGCACCGGGAAACCACGCTCTACACCCAGGCGCTGGAACCGTTTACCTATGGCCTCGGCCTGGGCTACAAACAGAACATCGGTGGCCCCGACGGACTGATCTATCAGTTCACCGCCGATGCCGATGCGGAGTACCGTTTCACCCGCAATACTTGGTGGAGCGGCTTGCTCAGTGTCAACCTGCTGAACAACTACGACAAGTTCACCTACGATGCGCCGAGCGGGCTGCCGCGAGTGCGCACCGATTTGCGCCAATACATGACCACCTCCGATGTGATGATGCCGACGTTCCAGTTCAACCATGCAAAACAGCTGGATCAGGACTTGTATGGCATGGTCTACGGCGGCTATCTGGAATCCATGTACGCTGGCGTTGGCAGCGAAGTGCTGTATCGACCCGCGGGGAAACGCTGGTCGGTGGGCGCTGACCTGAACTTCGTGCGCCAGCGCGATTATGATCAGGGCTTCGGTCTGCGTGGTTACAACACCGTGACGGGTCATGTCACCAGCTATACTGAGCTGCCCAATGACATGCTTGCAGCGGTCAGTGTCGGGCGTTATCTGGCGCGGGACTGGGGCACCACCGTCGACTTGTCGCGGGTGTTCAAGAACGGTGTGAAGTTTGGCGCTTGGGTCACCCTGACCAGCGCCTCGAAGGAGGAGTATGGCGAGGGCAGCTTCGACAAAGGGATCTATGTTTCCATCCCGTTCGACGAACTGATGAGTACCTCCACCATGCGTCGGGCGAACATCGTCTGGGCGCCACTGACCCGCGATGGCGGTGCACGCCTGAATCGTGCCTACTCGCTGCAGACCATGACCGACGGACGTGACAGCGACCTGTTCTACAACAACTTCGAGAAAATTACCGAATGATCACGTGGCTCAAAGGCTTGGTCGAATTACCATTCTGGCTGCGGGGCCTGGTCTTTGCTGCGGTGACCGTGATTCTGCTGTTCGCGGGTTTGCGCTCTCAGCCGATCCCGGAGCTGTTTGTCGAAGAGGACAAGCTCCATCACTTGATTGGCTTTCTGGTATTTGCGTGCAGTTGCCGCCTGGCCTTTCCCAGTGTGAAATTTCACTGGATAGCCATGGGGTGTTTGCTCACCGGCGTACTCATTGAGGCCGTGCAAGGTTTGATGCCGCTGCGCACGGCTTCGCCCTACGACATGCTGGCAAATACTGTCGGCGTGTTGATGGGGTTATTGATTTCAAGGTATTGGGTGCGCTGAAAAGGCGCGAAGTACCAAGCAGTCTCCCGGCATGTTGCACTCTAGATCCTCTCTCTATTCCCCTCCAGCAATACCTCTCTTGCCGATGGCGCGAGTACGGTCGACCTGCTCGACCTGCTCGACGTTTTCGGCAATGAGTATCCCATCCGGCTAATGCCAGTCAGTCAATCCATCATGCGATCTGTAGCAGGGCGAAGCATGCGTTAGGCTAGGTAGTAGTCGTGAGTCCGGCTGACATGGTCTGCCTGATGCACCGCACGTTCTGTGCTTTAAGACGGCTACGCAGCCGAACGCAGCCTTCGCCAGCGGCTACAAAAAGAGTGCGCGACTGAAATTGCGTAACTGACTGGCATTGCCCCATCCCACCGTTCAATTTTATACCCCGCGTTTATCTTGCCGGCCAGGCACTGGCAGGTCGGACGCGGTGCGGATGCTTTCATCTGCACTGTCATCGACGAAGCGACGCTACAGGCCGGCAGATGACTGGACGCAAGGGTCAACGTGGAATGGGATATGAGACGGTGGGGGCGAGGTGTTTGGGGCAGTCAGAAACCTGACTACCCCAGACTACAACCTTGTCAGCAATACGCTGAAGAATAGAAAGGGGACGAACGTCGCAGCGGTTAATAGATGTCCTTGGAAAACAGCGTAAAAGGGGTCTTGATCAGGATCTTGATGTCGAGCCACAACGACCAGTTGTTGATGTAGTTGAGGTCGATCTCCACACGCTTTTGCATCTTGTCGAGGGTCTCGGTTTCGCCACGGCAGCCGCTGATCTGGGCGAGCCCGGTGATGCCCGGTTTGATTCGATGGCGGGCCATGTAAGCCTGGATCTTGCCGGTGTAGTAGTCGTTATGGGCGACCGCATGTGGCCGTGGCCCGACCAGCGCCATATGGCCTTGCAGCACGTTGAAGAACTGCGGCAGTTCATCGATGGAGGTGCGTCGAATGAAGCGGCCGACCGCAGTAATGCGTGGGTCTTCACGGCCGGCCTGGCGGACCTGGTGGTCGTCGTGCAAGCGCATAGAGCGGAACTTCCAGACTTTGATGATCTTGCCGTTCCAGCCGTGCCGCTCCTGTTTGAAGATGATCGGGCCCGGGGAAGAAATCTTCACGGCGGCGGCGATCACCAGAAGCAGAGGGCTGAAGCCGATCAGCGCGAGGGCGGCGAGGCTTCTGTCCAGCAAGGTCTTGCTCAGCGCTGCTGTTGGGTAACTGGTCAGCGGGCTTTCATTGAGGTGGATGGCAGGCAGGCCGTCCAGTTCGCTGATGGAGTGATTGAGCAGCGTCATGCTGCCCAGGTCGGGAACCCAGACCACATCGACATTGGCGTCGAGCAGGTCGATGTACAGCGCCTCGACCTGTTTGGCTTCGCTCAAGGGCAGTGCGATGTACAGCCGCCGGACGTCGTGCACCTGGATCAGCTCACGCAGTTCCTGCAATGGGCCCAAAACCCGGTGGGCATTGACCTGGGTAGACAGCTCGTTGGGATTTGAGCTGATCAGGCCTACCAGCGGCGGGTACTCGGTTTTGGTCAGTTTGTCTGCCAGATTCACCGCCAGTTGATCGGTGCCGATAATCAGGGTGTTGTACTGGCTGTGCAATTGCCGCTGGTAGTGCTTGGAAAAACTGTGCAATGGCAGGTACAGCAAGGCCTGAATGCAATAACCGGCCGCGGCCCAGACCACGATGATTTCCCGGGAGAACAATTCGCTGGTCTTGCTGAAAAAACCAATACTGGTCAGTCCGGCCAGCAGCAGCAGCCATCCCAGTAGCAGGCGCGCCAAGCCGCTGAGGTAACTATGCTGCTTGTGATAGACCAGCAGCAGGGAGTAGGAAGGGACCGAACCGAGGAACGTGAGTACTGCAAGCACACGATAATGGGCGTCGATTTCTCCTGTCTGGTACAACGCCAGACCAAATAACAATGTATTGACCGAAGTGATGGCAATTATCCATTGCCCCCAGAAGGTCAGTCCTTTGGTTATGTTATTTCGATTAATACGATTATGTACCATCGCGGTGTCCCTCGGGCCTGCGCCACGTTGTGTATCAGTCGACGGTTAATAAATGGCAGCCACGCACAAAGGCTGAGCGAGCGCGTCAGTCAGGAAATGTTTTTATTATTAGAAGGGAATAACGGGGCTTATGGCTGGCCATCCAGGCTTTGTTTTAAAGTCAGCTGATACGGTTGTCTCAGTGTCAGGTTTTTATACTAGTACCTAAATCTTCGTGGGTGTCTGACGAATTATAACGGCCACTCTTTCAGAGGCCTTGTTATAAAAGGTCGTGCTGTTTTGTTAGGAGGATATCGCTCAATCATCTATATAATTGCGGCATTCGAAAAGCGTTTGCCGGGTAGGCGAGGGGAAAATGGAGCGTGCGCCATAGGAGAGTTTATGGCGATAGTCAGGATATGCAGTGCAAGGAGGCAGATGGTGGGTGTGGGTGGTGTATCAAGTGGGGCGGAGAATCGCGTTTATTGTTATTGTTTTTTGCGATCTTTCGCTCAGTAGGCGACTCTTATCCTCTGTGCCAGGCAGTAACCACGGTTTCTAACCGAGCGGATCAGCCGTTCTCCATTGGCTGCCGTCTTGAACTTTTTCTGCAATCGGCTCAGGCACATTTCAAGACCGCTATATTGTTCCGGGTCTTTGTCGATGCGTAGAATAAGATCGTTTTTGCTGAGTACACGTCGATCGCTGAGTACCAGTTGGGTGAGCATTAACGATTCGGTACCGGTCAATGGAATAGTGATGTCTTCTTTGGCCAGTGTTCGATCGTCAGCGTTAAACCACCAGATATCAGGATTGCCCTGGGACTCTTTAACCCGACTGACTGCCGAGATGAACTCTTCGTCAGCCACCGGCTTCTTGAGAAAGCCATCAACACCGAAGTGCGAGAAGTGATTGAGTTCTGAAGATTCAGAGTTGGGTGTTATGAGGATGATTTCCGCATCTTTTTGATTTTTACGGATGAAACTGACATCGCTTAGCGATATGTCCGCCTGGTCGAGCAGGATGTGCGTGAATCGACTCTTTCGGATGCGTTCGCTGCTGAGTTTACCTGACTCGATTTCAAAAGATGAATATAGGCGTTGCGCGAGAAGCGATTCGATTGCTTGTCGGGCCAGTTGATCCCGGGTGAAAATCAGAAAGCTGTTATTCGGCGTGTTCACAATAAGGTTCCTTCCTAGTCTGGTGAAGTTTTCAAAACTTAAATGAGCTCAGTCGGCGAGTAGTACCTCCCCTGAAAAAAGTCGAAGGGCATGCTGCGAGCCAGTGTGTGTAGTGCTTTGTGCTCCACCCTGTCCGCCACGAATTTGATCTTGCTGTCATGGATCATGCCGCTTAGGCAGTCATAAGACCTGTTGAAAAAATCCTGGCTGTTTTCGACCATGATGTCGAAATTGGATTTGGTCAGGTCCACTTTTATGTAATCGAAGAGGGCCAGGCTGATCAGTTTTTCGGTGCTGTCGTCGCTTAAATCATAGCCATCGAAAGCGATCTCGATACCATTGTCTTTCAATAAGTGAATATGATTGATAATAGTTCTTTTTTCTTTCAGGTTGAACGACAGGAACGAACTGCTGTTAATGCTGGGGATTAGCTGTTGCTCATGCTTTTTGAGTATCGCTTGAGCATCGTTCATTTCCTTGATCAGCGCTTTATCCAATAAAGCAGATTGATTCATGGTCACGAACAGTTTGTTCGGTACCGGTGCGGAATGGGAAGGCAGGGCCTCAATCTGCGAGAGGGCATTCAATTGGATCCGTGTCAGGACTTCGTAATAAGTCGCCAGAGGATGATCGGAATGCAGTTGTTGATACCCCTTGTTCAGAGGTGTCTCCTGTTTGGTCGCCTTGGCATAGATTTCGCTGCCGAACAGTTCATCGTTTCGTTTCAGAATCGATTGCCTGAAGAATACCAATGCGAAGTTTTCGTGCGCTATAGCTTGCCTGCCGGGCTCCATTTCCTAGTCCTTTAAGAGTGAAAATTTGTTTGATTGACTGAGACGACCCCTCGAAGCAGTCGATAACCATAACCACGAACACTGTGAATGATGTTAATGCCAAAGTGTTTTTTGATTTTATTTCGAAGCCGGCTTATGGATTTCTCCAGGACGCGTGAGTCATAGAGTTTTATATTCAAGCCCATGGACTCGGCCATGCAATCATGGTGCAGGATATTGCCTTCTGCATTGATAAGCGCATCCAGGGCTTTCATTTCCTGATAGGCCAGATCCAGTTTGTATTCATCGTTGTATAAGTGCAGGCATGTTTGATCCAGAGTCAACTTTATACTCGGCTGCCATTCAGGGGTTTCGAGCAGTTCTGAGAGTAATCTGGCTTTTTCATCCTGATCGTTAGGTACATTGATGCAGTGATTGGCTCCGGCCAGGTAACATTCAATTTTAGCGTGCGGAGAGCGATAGTTGATTGCAACGATAATGGCCAGTTCTGTCGGATTCGTACGTAACTTCTTGATCAGTGCCAGGCTATCATTAAATATGGAGGGGGTTTCAATATCGATCAGTACGGTATCGAGTGTTTGCGTTTCGATATCCATGCTTGCCGGGTTTGGATAATCTAATGTATAAACATGTGTGAGATTAGGTACAAATAGTTGGCGAAGTTTCTCTGTCGAGCGCCAAGTGCGCCCAATAGCGAGAATACCTCTCTGGCTATTTTCGATTTTGCTCTCAGTACTCATCGTGCAAATTACTCATATGTGCTGGCGTTGCAATCTTAATACACAAAATACTGACGTTATCTGACTTTTTATAACATTTCCTGTCTGGAACACACGTCACTCCATGCCCTGTAGTTTTAGCTGATTCAATGACATAGGCAAATGCCGAGGCTTAAGCCCATTGGTGTTTGTGATCGGAATTAGTTGGTGGCCCCTTTCAGTCGGACTAGGCTTTTTAGGTTGACTTTTCCATGAGAAGTACAGATGCGATGGCTAATTGCCCATCTGGCTGCAGAACGAAGCACAACTGCGGAGTCTTGCGTATGAACGGTGCGGATGTCCGCATTTTTGAAAACTGGAGTTGATTTATAAGGATATTCCACGGCGTTCTAGGGTGATGTAGGTGCATGTTGGGGTGGCGATTAGTACAGCGACCGCCTCTTTTTAGGGCGAATGACCATATTAATTGAGGCTTTTCGCATTATATTAGTAATATTTATGTCCGAAAGGGTAATTGTCAGCGGGTAGTTATTCTGTTTGGCTATTGAAAAAAACCAAAAGTTGATATTAAAGCGCCATTAAATTTTATGTACTAACCGGGGGGAGCCCGATCCTTTTTGCAATTAACCATCCACGCAACGCCAAACCGATCGACCAGCATTGCGAAACGGACCGCCCAGAACGTCGCCTCCAGCGGCAGCAAAAAACCGTTCTGCCTCCACCACACTGTCGACATTTCGTAAAAGCGGCCTCGCAGTCGCCGTTGAAGATCAGGCGATTATTGGGAGGGGACGTTCAGGTTCGTGCTCGAATGCCGATGGGCATTGACTCCAGATAGCAAAGCGCTAAAACCTGGCGAGCGGTGGTATTTTTCAGGTGTTTTTCTATGGGCCAAGCGAAGCCTATCGCCTTGTGATGGCTTGTTTCACGTACTGTAGAACCGCCGCGCTTCTCTGACATCTGCCAGCGAGTCCATCGTCCTATGCCCGTCCTGACCCGCTTCGCCTCTTTGCTCGATCAGGCGAGACGTGCCTTGTTGCTGGTCTGGGGAACGTCCCGCGGGCTGTTTCTGGGATTGGTGCTGGCAACTCTGGTTGCCGGTGTGCTGCCGGCGCTGGCGGCCTGGTTGGGGCAGCGGATCGTTGATGCCGTAGTCACGGCCATGCAATTGCACGCCCAACAGGGCAGTGCGCCATTATGGCCGGTTGTGCGGTATGTGCTGTTTGAAGCAGGCGTGCTTGCGTTGCTGTCCGGGACACAGCGTGCATTGTCGGTTCAGCAATCGCTGTTGCGGGTGCAGTTGGGGCAGAAGGTTAACACGATGATTCTGGAGAAGGCCCAGACCTTATCACTGGTCCAGTTCGAGAATTCCGAGTTCTACGACAAGCTGGTACGGGTGCGACGTGAGGCATCGACCCGGCCGCTGGCGCTGGTAATGAAGTCGCTGGGGCTGATCCAGAACCTGATCGTGTTGATCAGTTTCGGTGTGTTACTGGTGCATTTTTCGCCGTGGGCGCTGGTGTTGCTGGTGGTTGGGGCGTTGCCGGTGTTCTTTGCCGAAGCGCATTTTTCCGGGGATGCCTTTCGCCTGTTCACGCGCCGGGCGCCGGAGAGTCGGCAGCAGAATTACATCGAGACGCTGCTCTCCCATGAGGGTTACATCAAAGAGGTGAAACTGTTCGGCTTCGCGCCGCTGCTGTTGCAGCGTTATCGGGACACATTTGCGCGTCTCTACGCCGAAGACCGGCGCCTGACGCTGCGTCGCGATGGCTGGGGTTTTGTACTGGGGCTGTTGGGCACCGCTGCGTTTTATCTGGCCTACGCCTGGGTCGTGGTCGATACCGTTCACGGCAATATCACCCTTGGGCAAATGACCATGTACCTGGTGCTGTTCAAGCAGGGGCAGGCCGCCGTGAGCAGCAGTTTGAGCGCGATCAGTGGTCTTTACGAGGATGGCCTTTACCTGTCGAGCCTCTACGAGTATTTGGCCGAACCGGTCATTGCCGATAGCGGAAGCCTTACCGTGGGCGCGGTGCCCGGCGATGGTTTGCGTTTCGAGAACGTCGGTTTCCGTTATCCGGGAGCGAGCCACGCCGCTTTGCAGGGTATCGATCTGCACCTGATGCCTGGCCACAGCGTCGCCCTGGTGGGGGAAAACGGCTCGGGCAAAACCACGCTGATCAAGTTGCTGACTCGGCTGTATCGCCCCGAGCAGGGCCGTATTTTGCTGGATGGCAGCGATTTGCAGTCCTGGGACGAAGAAGCGCTGAGGCGGCGCATCGGCGTGATCTTCCAGGACTACATTCGCTACCAGTTCTCCGTGGGCGAGAATATAGGCGTGGGCGATACGTTGGCGTTCAACGATGAAACGCGCTGGCAGCAAGCAGCCGCCGAGGGCATGGCCGCGCCCTTCATCGAGCGTCTGGATCGCGGTTACGCCACGCAATTAGGGCGGTGGTTTGCCGGTGGGCAGGAGTTGTCCGGTGGGCAATGGCAAAAAATCGCTTTGTCTCGCGCCTACATGCGCCGCGACGCCGATATTTTGATTCTGGATGAGCCAACCTCGGCCCTGGACCCGGCGGCGGAAGCGGCGGTGTTCGAGCATTTCAGTCAACACACCGAAGGCCGCATGACGTTGCTGATTTCTCATCGGTTCTCCAGCGTGCGCAATGCCGATCACATCATCGTGCTGGACCAGGGCTCGATCCTTGAGCGAGGCGATCACGACAGCCTGGTCGAGGCGGGCGGGCGGTATGCGCAGTTGTTCAACGTGCAGGCTCGTGGTTACCGATAGCGCGTCAATCCTCTGTGGGAGCGGGCTTGCTCGCGAAAGCGGTGTGTCATTCAACATTGATGCTGGCTGACCCGACGCCTTCGCGAGCAAGCCCGCTCCCACAGGGATTGCGTTTAACTGACCAGCATTAGCCCGCAGGCTTTTTTGCACATTGAAACACCGGCTTCATGGCATTTGCGGCAACTCTTGCGGCCGCAAATCAAACACCAACACCTCGGCATCCACGCCGTTGCTCAAGCTCAGCACCTGTTCTTCCCGAACCCGCACACCATCGCCTTCCTGCAACTGCACGCCGTTCAACTCGACGCTGCCACGCGCCACATGCACATAGGCGTAACGATCGGCGGCCAGTTCCAGCGTGGCGCTTTCCTTGCCGTCGATCAGGCCGGCATATACCCGCGCATCCTGGCGAACTTTCAGCGAACCGTTGGCGCCGTCCGGGGAGATGATCAGTTGCAAGCGCCCGCGTTTTTTCTGCGTGCTGAAGTGCTCTTGCTGGTAACGCGGTTTGGCGCCGCTAACCTCTGGCACGATCCAGATTTGCAGGAAGTGCACCGGTTTGTTCGTCGAATGGTTGAACTCGCTGTGAGCCACGCCGCTGCCAGCGCTCATCAATTGCACATCACCGGGACGGATCACCGAACCGGTGCCTAAGGTGTCCTTGTGTTCCAGGGCACCTTCGAGCACATAGGAAAAAATCTCCATGTCGCGGTGAGGGTGCTGGCCAAAGCCTTTGCCAGCCGCCACAAGGTCGTCGTTGATTACCAGCAGGTCGGAAAAACCCTGCTCCCGAGGGTTGCGGTAGTTGGCGAAGGAGAAGGTATGGAACGACTTCAACCAACCGTGATTGGCCGCGCCGCGATCCGAAGCTTTACGAAGGGTCAGCATGATGAAATCTCCTGTCAGGACGTGAATTCGTCCGAGTGAGGAGAAGGTTAATGTTTACCGTTTGGTGCAATAAGTAGATGAAAATTGAAATACTGTCTCTTTCAGGTTGACAGTTTTTGGTGCTGGTTCACGTATCCTTGTTGTTACATTTGGCCATAATGCTCAGCGTTGCTGACGCTATCATCCTTCTTCTCTGATATCAGTGATGTCCAATCCATGAAAACCGTGGCAATGGTGCTGTTTCCCGACTTTCTTCTGCTCGACATGGCCGGTCCCATGGAGGTGTTTTCCATCGCCAATCGTTATCTGGATACGGCGGACCGCTACGAGCTGTCGACCATCGGCACCGAGCCGGGCGCGCTGCGAGCTTCAAACGGCGTTAACGTTCAGGCCGATTTGCACATCGATCAGGCGAACGAGCGCTATGACTTGTTGCTGGTGCCGGGCGGGCCGGGAGCCTACAACGAAAAACATCCGTCATTGCTCGCCTGGCTTCAGGGCGCTGTCACCCGGGCGAACCGTTATGGGTCGATCTGCACCGGCGCATTCGTGCTCGGGCATGCCGGGCTGCTGGACGGTTATCGCGTGACCACTCACTGGCATTACACCGAACGTCTGATCAAAGGCTTCCCCAAGGCCACCGTCGAGACCGATCAGATTTACGTACAAGACCGCAATCTCATCACCTCTGGCGGTGTCACCGCTGGCATCGACCTGGCGCTCGCGGTGGTTGCCGAAGACCATGGCAAGAAGGTCGCCCAGGACGTCGCCAAGGTGTTGTTGGTGGTAATGAAACGCCAGGGCGGGCAGGCGCAGTTCAGCCCGTTGATGGCGGCAGTGGCACCCCATGAAACGCCGATCACCCGGGTGCAGAACCATGTGCTCGAACACCTCGATGAAGCGTTCAGCATCGAACGCATGGCCAGCCTGGTGAACATGAGTGCGCGGCACTTTGCCCGGGTTTTCGCCCGGGAAGTGAACATGACGCCCATGGAGTTTCTGCAAAGTGCGCGCATCGATTGCGCCAGGAACCTGCTGGAAACCAGCGACCTGCCGCTCAAGACCGTGGCCTATAAAAGTGGCTTCGGCAGCGTGCGGCATATGCGCTTTCTGTTCAGTGAAAAGCTCGGCCTGACCCCCACTCAATACCGCGAACAGTTCAGTTAGGGGGCGTTGTCCGTCACGCGCACCGTGATGGCCGTGATGCTCCTCCCGTGGCCGTTGTACCGTCACCCATGCCTGCCAAGATACCTATGAACTCTTTGCCATGGAGATGCGGGAGCCTGGATGGACGGGGGCGATGGATTTTGCAGTGCCTTGAGCCGGCCCAGGTTTTCAGCGCATGAACGTGCATGAACAGCCTCAGCAATATAAACAGCGATGCGGTGCTGCGGTTCGGGCCCTACGCGTTCCACCTGCATCAGCGGCTGATCCTGGACGGTGATCGAGCGCTGCGCATGGGCGGGCGGGCCCTGGATATTTTGCAGGTGCTGCTCGAGCGCGCCGGTTCAGTGGTGAGTAAGGATGCCCTGATCGCGCATGTCTGGCCGACCTCGGTGGTCGAGGAAATCAACCTGCGTGTGCATATCGCCGCCCTGCGTCGGGCACTTGGCGATGGCCAGAACGGCCAGCGTTACATCGTCAATATTCCCCAGCGCGGCTACAGCTTCATCGCCCCGGTACAACGCGACGGGACAGGCACGCGGGTGCCGGTCGAGACGGAACACAAGCCTCAGCACAACCTGCCTGCGCGGCTCACACCGGTGACCGGTCGCGACTCGATCGTCGGCAGTGTGGCCCGGCAGTTGCCGGTTCGACGTCTCATGACTTTGATTGGTCCCGCCGGCATTGGCAAAACTACCGTGGCGCTGCGCGTGGCCGAGTTGCTGTTGCAGCACTATCAGGACGGTGTCTGGAGGGTTGATCTGGCGGCCATCGATGACCCGGGGCAACTCGTCGAGCATCTGTCGCGCACGCTGGAACTGGACGTCGGCGGGGCGGCGCTGGAGCAGCGGCATGCCTTGGTGGTGCTCGACAATTGCGATCACCTGCTCGAATGCTGTCGGGCAGTGGTGGACGATTTGCTGGCCTCGGCGCCACGGTTGTCGATCCTGGCCACCAGCCGCGAACCCCTGCGAGCGGCGGGGGAAACGCTGCTGCGTTTACCGGCTCTGGCGGTGCCGCCGGCCTCAGCGATATACAACGTGGCCGAGGCCATGGGTTATTCGGCGGTGCAGCTGTTGGTCAGCCGCGCCCGAGCCCGTCAGCAAGGGTTTGCCCTGCGCCAACAGGACCTCAAGGCAGTGCGCGAAATCTGTCGGCGCCTGGATGGCCTGCCCCTGGCCATTGAACTGGCGGCGGCGCAGATCGATGCGTTGGCGTTGGTGGGGTTGCAAGCGCAACTGGGTAACTGTTTTCAACTGCTGACACAGGGGCGGCGTACTGCCGTGCCACGGCATCAGAGCCTGAAAGCCGCACTGGACTGGAGCTATGAACAGCTAAGCCCGTTGGAGCAAACCGTGCTGCAGCGCCTGGCGGTGTTCAAAATGGCGTTCACCCTGGACGCGGCAATTGGCGTGATCAGTTGCGCGGTGCTGTTGCCTGCCAGTGTGGTTAAAGGGGTGGAAAGCCTGGCGCGCAAATCGCTGCTCTCGGTGGAGCAGAGCATCGGCGTGACCCGTTACCGTTTCCTCAACACCACCCGCGCCTATGCCCTGGAAAAACTCGATGACAGTGGCTACTTGCGCGCCTGTGAACTGCGTTATGAGGGCTACATCAGCCGGGCACGCTGGACATCAGCCGGGCAGGTGTCGCTGCAGCTCGTCGAGTAGCCGACGGACTTTCGTCAAGTCCGGTGTGGCAAAGCCTTCGGTGAAGCGCTGGTAAATCGGCGCCAACAGCTCATAGGCTTGCTGAAAGTGACCCTGACGCTGCCATAGTCGGGCCAATGAGGTGGCGCTACGCAGTTCCCAGGCCAGCGCTCCCTGGGTTTTTGCCACGGCTAAAGCTTTGAACAGCACCGCCTCAGCCGCACTGACCCCGGCCGGGCAATCCTCGGTCAGCAACGCGTCGGCCCGGGCTCGCAGAATTTCCGCGGTGCTCCAACCCGCCGTGCCGTTTTCGGCCCGTTCCAGCAGCGCATCATCGATGAAGCGGCTGTCCAGCGTGACCATGATTTCCTTGATCAACCCGCTGTTTGCTTGCGGTGAGGGGGGCGCATCGGCCCCCTCGATCACCTGCGCATAATGTTTGGCCCACGTGTAGAACAGCAGCACCGAGTGTTTCTTCGCCTGTTCAAGCAGCAGGTTCAGGAGCTCGCGGGCGACCGGGGTGTCGCCGTTGTAGTGAGCGATCAGGCAACCGGCCAGCGCCAGGGTGTAGCAGATGGACGTGCCATGATTGATCTGCATCGCGATGTCGAGTGCTTGTCGTGCGGTACGCCAGGCTTTTTCCGGGTGCCCTTGTAACCAGAGAATGCGCGCCAGAATCGTCAGGGCTGCGACGCTTTGATCGTACTGCACACCAAAACAGTAGGTGAAGCGGTTGAGTTGACCGCTCTGGGCCAGGCATTGAATAACCTGTTCGACATTCTCCCGCGCCAGAGCCTGATCCCCCGCAAAGTGCAGCGCCAGAACCCGCAAGCGTTGGGTGCTCAGGGACAATGCCGCATCACCGTGCAGCCCCAACCGCTCAAATTGTCGGCTCTGCTCCAGGGCCTGTTGGTAGTGGCCGCAACTAAGATCAACCGCCAAGTGCCCGGAAATCGCTTTGAGCTGACCGGCCACATCGTTGCAGTGTTCGGCCAGGTATTTGGCGCTGACGAACGCTTCGACGGCTTCGTCGCTGCTGCCCAGGGTGTGGTAGCAGGAACTGCCGAGGGCAAGCTTGAGGGTCATGGTCACACGCGGGCAGGGCTGATGCGTCGCTTCGAGCAACGCCAAAGCTTTGCGCACATACACGCCGTGCTCCTTGAGCAGCGACAGTTCCTGCCAGAGCGGCGTCGAGGTCGCGGCGAGGCGGATCGCCAAGGCCTGCGGCCCTTGAGCATTCAAGCCCCAATCGAGTGCAGAACGGATGTCTTCCAGGTTGCGGGCGTAACGCTCGGTCCAGCGATCGCTCGAGATCTGCTCCCAGTCGTCCCGGGCTTGCTGCATCAAGGCCAGGCAGCGTTCGGCGTGGCGCTCGCGGGTGTCCGGCAATTCCTGGGCCTGGGCGAGTTTTTCCAGTGCATAGCCACGTGTGGTGTCGAGCAGCCGGTAGAACACTTCTTCGTCGCCGACTTCCACGTTCAATAATGACTTGGCGACCAATTGGGTGATCGAGGCGAACACCACGCCGGGTTCGAGGTGTTCACCGACGATCACGGCGGCCGCCGACTCCAGGGTGAAGGCACCCCGAAAAATACCCAGTCGACGCAGGCAGATTTGCTCGCAGGCATTGAGCAGTTCGAAGCTCCAGTCCAGCGTCGCGCGCAGCGTCTGATGGCGGCCCAAGGTCGTTTGGCAGCCTTGGGTGAGCAGGCGAAAGTTGCCTTGCAGCTGCAACAGCAACCCACTCAGACCCAGGCTGCCCACTTGCGCTGCCGCCAGTTCGATGGCCAGCGGTATGCCGTCCAGACGCCGGCAGATTTCAATGGCCAGCGGCAGTTCGGCTTCGCTCAGTTCGAAACTGTCGTGGCTGGCCATCGCCCGTTCGACAAACAATTGCAGCGCCGAAAACGTCAGCGCCTGAGCGCGGTCGAGCACGGCGATGGGCGGTGGGCAGTCCAGCGATTCCAGGCGCTGCACGAACTCGCCTTCGGCCCGCAGGCTCTCGCGGCTGGTGGCCAGAATGTGCACTTGGGGCGCCGCGCGCAGGATGCTTTCACTGAGCAACGCAATGGCATCGATCAAGTGTTCGCAATTGTCGATGACCAGCAGCATCTGCCGTTCGCGCAAGAACGTGGCGAGACCGCTCATGGGTTCGGCGTCGTGCAAGGATAAATCCAGCAGCGTTGCCAAGTGCGTGGTGATCATCAAAGGGTCGTTGATCGGTGCCAGGTCCAGCAGGCGAATGCCGTCTCGGTAGCGGCCGATCAATTGCTCGGCGACGCGCAGCGCCACCGTGGTCTTGCCGATTCCGCCGGGGCCCACGAGGGTGATGAAACGCTGCCGCGTCAGTTGCGTTATCACGCTGTCGACCAGAGCCTGACGACCAATCATGCGGGTCCGACGGATTGGCAGGTTATGTCGGCTCCCATTTTCGGCGCTTTTCGGGCTTTGCTCGATGTGCTCCACAGAGAACGGCGCGACAAAACTGTAGCCGCGCTGAGCAACGGTGATGATGTAGCGCTGGCCGGCCTGACCATCACCGAGGGCCTTGCGCAGCGCAGCCATGTGCACCCGCAGGTTGATGTCTTCCACCACGCTTTTGGGCCAGACCCGGGCGATCAGTTGCTGCTTGCTCACCACCTGCCCGGCGTGTTCCAGCAGGATCAACAGAATGTCCATGGCCCGCCGACCCAGGCGCAAGGGCTGGTCGGCCTCCATCACCAGGCGTTGTCCGGGGTAAATCCGGTAAGGGCCGAAATGGATGGCCTGTTCGGGAGAAAGGGTCAACGGGTCACTCCTGCATCCGTCTATCGCACGGTATCGGGGCATATTCCTCAGATTTTTTCGGCAGTGCAATGTTCTGTCGTGCACCTCGTCGGTGTGTGCATCGGCTGCTGGATTCCCGTCAGCGCTTGTCGATCCCGTATTTATTGGGTGCGGTGTTGGCCGGGTGCGTGGGCGCCCCGTTGAAAATTAACAACGTTTAACTCGTCCTGTGTCCGGTCTACGCTCAAAAATCCATCCCTTCAAGTTCAACCGAAGGCACTGACCTTCTTGCAACAAAAAGCGTGCCGCAAAAAGGATGAACCCTTCTGGAGGAACCGGAATGAGCAACGTGGTGGTGGTCTATCACAGTGGCTACGGGCACACCCGGGTCATGGCCGAGGCCGTGGGCCAGGGTGTGGAACGGCACTTGGGTAGCATCTGTAGGCTGATTCCGGTCGAAGAAGTGGACGATCACTGGGAACGCTTACACCGCGCCGATGCAATCATTTTTGGTGCCCCGACCTACATGGGCAGTGCTTCGGCAGCCTTCAAGGGCTTCATGGACGCTACCGCCTCGTTCTACCTGGCCCAGCCCTGGCGCGACAAACTTGCCGCCGGCTTCACCAATTCAGGCTGTCTGTGCGGCGACAAGCTCAACACCTTGCAGCAGATGGCAGTGTTCGCCGCCCAGCACTCGATGATCTGGGTCGGCCTCGACCTGCTGCCGGCGCGCAGCAGCATTGGCCTGTTCGATGGGCAGTTGAATCGGCTCGGCAGTTCGCTGGGAGCCATGGCCCAATCGAACGTCGAACAGTCCCCCGACCTTGCACCGCCGCCCGAAGACCGCCGCACTGCCGCGCATTTGGGCGAACGGGTGGCACGCCTGGCTGAACGAATGGTCCGCACCTCTTATTAACCGCCACAAAAACCATGCATGAGGAGACATCGCCATGAGCACCTTTACCACCCGAGACGGCACCGAGATTTACTACAAGGACTGGGGCACAGGTCAGCCAATCGTCTTCAGCCACGGTTGGCCATTGAACGCTGACAGCTGGGAGTCGCAGATGATCTTCCTGGCTTCGAAAGGTTACCGGGTCATTGCCCATGATCGCCGTGGTCACGGTCGTTCGAGCCAGCCATGGTTTGGCAATGAGATGGACACTTACGCCGATGACCTGGCGCAGCTGATCGAGCATCTGGACCTGCAAAACGCCGTGCTGTTCGGCTTCTCCACCGGCGGTGGCGAAGTGGCGCGTTACATCGGTCGCCATGGCACCGCTCGCGTGGCCAAGGCCGGGCTGATTTCCTCGGTGCCGCCGTTGATGCTCAAGACCGAAGCCAACCCTGGCGGCTTGCCGCTGGAAGTGTTCGACGGTATTCGTCAGGCGTCCCTGGCCGACCGTTCGCAGCTGTACAAGGATCTGGCCAGCGGTCCGTTCTTTGGTTTCAATCGCCCGGGTGCCAAGCCGTCCCAAGGCATGATCGACTGGTTCTGGCTGCAGGGCATGACGTCCGGCCACAAGAACGCGTATGACTGCATCAAGGCGTTCTCCGAAACCGACTTTACCGAAGACCTGAAGAAGTTCGACGTGCCGACCCTGGTGGTGCATGGCGACGACGACCAGGTCGTGCCGATCGAAGCCGCCGGTATCGCTGCGGCAAAACTGGTCAAGGGCTCCATCTTGAAGGTCTACCCGGGAGCACCCCACGGCCTGACCGATACCCACAAGGATCAACTCAACGAAGATCTGCTGGCGTTCATCAAGGGCTGATCAAGATCAAAAGATCGCAGGCTGCGCCAGCGCCTACAGGGTTAAGTGAACTCCTGTAGGCGCTGCCGAAGGCTGCGATCTTTTGCTGTTGAGAGAGGGAAGAGAACGCACAGTTCGACAGCGCCAGGCAAACGGTGAAACGCCTTCGCTGCGGGTGAAGATATGGGAAAAATGCGCCTGATCGCAGAAGCCGCATTCCAGGCTGATTTGCGTCAGGGTCAGGTCGGTGTTCTGGATCAGCTGCTTGGCCCGGGCGATGCGTTGCCGGCGAATCCAGTCTTGCGGCGAGAGGCCGGTGCTGCACTTGAACGCACGGGAAAAATGACTGCGTGACAGGGCGCACGCCCGTGCCAGTTCAGTCACTTCCAGGGTTTCATCGAGATGGTCGAGGATCAACTGCTTGGCCAGGGTTTCACGCCAGGGGCTGAGCCCGCCCGTGGTTTTTTTTTGTGTTTGAGTGGCTGACGCGCTGACCGCGTTCTGCTGGAAGTGAGCCATGACAAATGTCCGTGTCGGTGGAAGCGCGCTGGTGCACTGCACGGTGGGTCAGCACGTTCCCTTTTCTGAAAAAAACAGGTCTGCGCAGAGGGTTTCATTCTTGGTCGTGGGGGCTTTGACTTGCGAGTTAAACGTTGTTAATTCCTCGATCCGGACGGGCCGTCTCAAGTAAAGTCAGATGCGCTCGTCAACCTTCGTGCCTGGCCGAAAACACCATGGGATTGTGCTTATGAACCGTAACGATCTGCGCCGCGTCGACATGAACCTGCTGGTGATTTTCGAAGCCCTGATGTTCGAAAAAAACCTGACCCGGGTCGCCGAAAAACTCTTCATGGGCCAACCCGCGGTGAGCGCTGCGCTGGGGCGGTTGCGTGATTTGTTCGACGATCCGTTGTTGCTGCGCAACGGTCGTGGAATGGAGCCGACCGCACGGGCGCTGGCGATTCTCAAGGAACTGCAACCGGCGATGGACACCATCTCGGGGGCGGTCAGCCGCGCCAAGGAATTCGACCCAACGACCAGCTGCGACGTGTTTCGCATCGGGCTGTCGGACGATGCCGAGTTCGGTCTCTTTCCTCCGTTGTTGCGCAAACTGCAAGAAGAAGCGCCGGGGATTGTGGTCGTGGTGCGCCGCGCCAATTATCTGCTGATGCCGGCGTTGCTCGCGTCTGGCGAGATTTCGGTGGGGGTGAGTTACACCACCGACCTGCCGGCCAATGCCAAGCGCAAACGCCTGCGCGACATTCCCTGCAAAGTGCTGCGCGGTGACGATCGTCCAGGGCCGCTGACCCTCGACGAATATTGCGCACGGCCGCACGCGATGGTGTCGTTCTCCGGTGACCTGAGCGGCAACATCGATATGGATCTGGCCAAGGTCGGCCGCTCTCGCCGGGTGGTGCTGGGTGTACCGCAATTCAGTGGCTTGCGGGCGTTGTTGGCCGGTACCGAGATGATTGCCACGGTGCCGGATTACGCTGCGTGTGCGCTGGTCGAGGGATGTACCTTACGCGCCGAAGATCCGCCGTTTCCTATCGACGCCGCGCAGTTGTCGATGGCGTGGAGCGGGGTGCATGACAACGATCCTGCCGAAAAATGGCTGCGCTCACGGATCAGTCAGTTCATGTCAGTGTCGCTGGATATTCCGGTGGTTTAAGGCTGCGAATACAGGTTTTCAAACTCCTCGAACATTGTGGGAGCGGGCTTGCTCGCGAAGGCGTCGGGTCAGTCGACATCACCGTTGAATGACCCACCGCCTTCGCGAGCAAGCCCGCTCCCACAGGGGAATGTGTGTTGATTCGAGGGCTGTGTTTAATAGTGTTTAGCGTTACTTCCTGAAAGCTACAGATCCTTGCGCCGTTGCCTACGACTGCGCCAGAATCCGCCGGCTTGTGTGCCTAATGGCCGGGCTCTATTGTTTCCCGGTCGCTGACGAATCAGCGATCGGGTTTAGCGACCCGAACCTTTGTAGGCGCAACAGCGCTCCAAACTCTCTTGCAGATTGTTCATGTCTGCGATTGATGTCATGGCGGCTGTGCGCGGGAGATCTTCGGGTCTGCCGGGCGCCTACACCCGGTTCGCTAACCTGCGTGCAGCCGCCACCCTTACCTGTTTAGCGACAGGTCTTGGTGGCTCCATTTCTTGTAGGTTCAAAGCCACACCTAACCCGCCAGAAACCGACGACGTTTCCCCCTACGATCCCTTCGATCCCAAAAAACTCAACGAAGCCGCCGAGCGTGCTCTCGATCACTACTTCAAACCGTCCGACCCCAAGACCTCGCGCAAACCGAGCACGATTTACACCGTCGCCCCGGGCATCGACATCGAAGAGCTACTGGCCAATGCCTGCGAATCCTTTGCCTCGGCCAAGGTGATCGCCAGTGACTGTGCCGGGTTTCTGGAGGGGTCGCAGCGCAATACGATACTGGTCGTCGCACAGCTCATCATGCTGGGTGAACTGGCTGTGAGTCGGGCGCTGGATAGTCTGGAATTGAAAGCAGCCCCGGCCGTCTGACCGGACTCAATACGAAACGGCCTTCGGGCCGTTTTTTGTGCCTGAGCAGTAGTGAGCACACACAAAACCCCGTGGGAGCGGGCTTGCTCGCGAAGGCTGTGGGTCAGTCGACATCACTGTTGAATGACACACCCCATTCGCGAGCAAGCCCGCTCCCACAGGGTTTTGTGTCATTCGGGCGCTCCGCGTGTTGAGCAAAGAGAGCACGTACATTCAATTTTTCCCTACCCCGTCGCTGCACTATTCAGGGCAATGATTGATCAAGGGTAGGGGCCATGAACGCTTCGCAATGGAATGAACGGGCTCAAGATTTCGGGCTGCTGTTTCTGCGGATCAGTGGCGCACTGTTTCTGCTGGGCGTGCATGGCTTGCCGAAGCTGCTTAACTTCAGCGCCGAGTTGCAACGCATCGAAGACCCGTTCCACCTCGGCGCTCACCTCACACTAATCCTGGCGATCTTCGCCGAAGTGCTGTGCCCTCTGCTGATCGTTGTCGGTGTGCTGGTGCGTCTGGCGTGCCTGCCCATTTTGTTTGTGCTGCTGGTGGCGCTGTTGGTCGTGCATCCGCAATGGAGCGTGGCCGAAGGGCAGTTCGGCTGGTTGCTGTTGATCCTCTTCACCAGCATTTTCATCGCCGGGCCCGGACGGCTGGCGCTCAATGTTCATCTCGCCGGAGCCCTCCGTTATGCCTGATTCCAATCGTATCGATGAGATCGTGACGCTGATCGTCAAACACCGGGTCAAGGCCGGTTTTGAAGCGGCCTATGAAGCCTGGCTGCGCAACATCGTCAGCGTGGCCGGACAACGCGAAGGACACTTGGGCGTGGATGTGATTCGCGGCAAGAGCGGTGGCCTCGACCTGTTCACCTGCGTGCTGCGGTTTTGCTCCACCGAGGCGATGCAGCGCTGGCTCGATTCGCCGCAACGCCAGGCGCTGGTCGACGAAGCTGCGCCGATGCTGGCCGACGGCGACCAGACCGAGGTCAACCCGGTCAATGAGTTCTGGTTCTCACCGCTGGCTGAGGCCGGTTCGCCACCGCCGCGCTGGAAGCAGGCCGTGGTGACGTTGTTGGTGATTTTGCCGCACACCTTGCTGGTGCCGCTGATCTGGGGGCCGCTGTTGCAGCTCAATGCATTCCTGTCCAACTACGTGGTCGCCACTTTCCTGATCACCCTGACCATTGTGCTGTCGGTGGTGTACGTCTTTATGCCGTTGGCCACGCGCCTGTTCTCGCCGTGGCTGGAAGCCGGCCAGTCCCATTCCACACAGCCTTAAGGAAGCGCGATGAACGCCGATCTGATTCTGTTCAATGGCCAGTTCCATACCGTTGACCGTGAGAAGCCCCTCGCCAGCGCCGTGGCGATCAGCGATGGCCGCTTCGTCGCGGTTGGTACCGATGCCGACGCCATGGCCCTGCGCGGTTCGGGCACGCAGGTCATCGACCTCAAGGGCCGGTGCGTCATCCCCGGTCTCAACGACTCGCACTTGCACCTGATCCGTGGCGGCCTGAACTACAACCTCGAATTGCGCTGGGAAGGCGTGCCGTCCCTGGCCGATGCCTTGCGCATGCTCAAGGATCAAGCCGACCGCACGCCCACGCCGCAGTGGGTGCGGGTGGTGGGTGGCTGGAACGAATTCCAGTTCGCCGAAAAGCGCATGCCGACCCTGGAAGAGCTCAACCAGGCCGCACCTGATACGCCGGTGTTCGTGCTGCATTTGTACGACCGCGCCTTGCTCAACCGCGCCGCGTTGCGTGTTGCCGGTTACACACGCAACACGCCGAACCCGCCGGGTGGCGAGATTGTGCGCGATGCCAACGGTGAACCGACCGGCATGCTGGTGGCGCGGCCGAACGCGATGATTTTGTACTCGACCCTGGCCAAGGGGCCGAAGTTACCGCTGGAATATCAGGTCAACTCGACCCGCCAGTTCATGCGTGAACTCAATCGCCTCGGCTTGACCAGTGCCATCGACGCCGGTGGTGGTTTCCAGAATTATCCGGACGACTACGCGGTGATCGAGCAGTTGGCCAAGGACCAGCAACTGACCGTGCGCATCGCCTACAACCTGTTCACCCAGAAGCCCAAGGAAGAATTGACCGATTTCAAGAACTGGACCGGCAGCGTCAAGCTGCATCAGGGCGACGACTTCCTGCGGCACAACGGCGCCGGGGAAATGCTGGTGTTCTCGGCGGCGGATTTCGAAGACTTCCTCGAGCCGCGTCCGGACCTGCCGCAAACCATGGAAGACGAGCTGGAGCCGGTGGTTCGCCATCTCGTCGAGCAGCGCTGGCCGTTCCGTTTGCATGCGACCTACAACGAGTCCATCAGCCGCATGCTTGATGTGTTCGAGAAGGTCAACCGCGACATTCCCTTCAATGGTTTGCCATGGTTCTTCGACCACGCTGAAACCATCACCCCGCAGAACATCGAGCGGGTGAGGGCGCTGGGCGGTGGTATCGCGATCCAGGATCGCATGGCGTTCCAGGGTGAATATTTCGCCGAGCGCTATGGCGCCAAGGCCGCCGAAAACACGCCACCGATCAAGCGCATGCTGGCCGAGGGTGTACCGGTGGGAGCCGGCACCGATGCGACTCGAGTGTCCAGCTACAACCCTTGGACCTCGTTGTACTGGATGGTCAGCGGTCGCACCGTCGGCGGGCTGGCACTGCACAGCGAAGGCCTGCCCCGACAGACCGCGCTGGAACTGTTCACCCACGGCAGTGCCTGGTTCTCGTCGGAGCAGGGCAAGAAAGGCCAGATCAAAGTCGGACAACTGGCCGACGTCGCCGCCCTGAGCGCCGACTTCTTCAGCGTCGAGGAAGAAGCCATCAAGTGGATCGAATCGGTGTTGACCGTGGTTGGCGGCAAGGTGGTGTACGCCGCCGGTGACTTCGAGAAACTCGGGCCGGCCAGCGTGCCAGTGCTGCCGGACTGGTCGCCGGTGGTCAAGGTGCCGGGTCACTGGCGTCCGGCTTCACCGATGCAGGCGCAGGTTCACCAGTGCAGCGGGCCGTGCGCGGTGCATTCCCACAGCCATGAGCGGGCGCGTTTGTCGAACGCACCGGTCAGCGATTTCCAGGGGTTCTGGGGCGCGTTTGGCTGCTCGTGTTTTGCCTTCTAGTGATTAAACAATGCGCCGGCCTGGTGTGTCGGCGCCCCTGAGGTAAGTCCATCCCCCGAGGAGTTTCACATGAGCAACGTTCCTTACAAACGTCTGAACAAAGATGATGCAGTGGTATTGCTGGTTGATCACCAGACTGGCCTGATCTCGTTGGTGCAGGATTTCTCGCCTAACGAATTCAAGAACAACGTGCTGGCCCTGGGCGACATCGCCAAGTTCTTTAACCTGCCGACCGTGCTCACCACCAGTTTCGACAGCGGCCCGAATGGCCCGATCGTGCCGGAACTCAAAGAGCAGTTCCCGGACGCTCCGTTCATTGCACGCCCGGGCCAGATCAACGCCTGGGACAATGAAGACTTCGTCAAAGCCGTGAAGGCCACCGGCCGCAAGCAGCTGATCATTGCCGGTGTTGTAACTGACGTGTGTGTGGCGTTCCCGACGCTGTCGGCGCTGGCTGAAGGTTTTGAAGTGTTCGTGGTAACCGACGCTTCCGGCACCTTCAACACCACGGTGCAGCAAGCGGCGTGGGCTCGCATGTCCGCTGCCGGTGCGCAACTGCTGAACTGGTTCTCCGTGGCCTGCGAGTTGCAGGGCGACTGGCGCAACGACATGGAAGGCCTGGCCAACCTGTTGTCCCAGCGCATCCCGAACTACCGCAACCTGATCAACAGCTACACGACGTTCACCGCGAAGTAAGTGGTAATGGCTGCCGGTCTTGGCCGGCCGCTTGAAAAGATCGCAGGCTTCGCCAGCTCCTACATTGGATACACCCGGGTGTACCCAATCATGTAGGAGCTGGCGAAGCCTGCGATCTTTTGATCTTTATATTTGGGGAGTCAGAAACGAAAAAAACGGCTATAAAGCGTTTGGCTGTCAACCAGGGCGCGACAATGAACCCGTTCGAAGATATGCGTATGTTTTGCCAGGTCATGGACTCTGGCAGCTTCACTGCGGCAGCCGATCAATTAGGGTTGTCCAAGCAGTTCGTCAGCCGCCGCTTGATGCAACTGGAAGAGCGCCTCGGTGTACGCCTGCTCAACCGCTCGACCCGACGGTTGGACGTCACGCCGCTGGGGCAGAGTTATTACGAATCAGCCCTGCGCCTGCTCAGCGAAGTCGAGCAAGTGGAGCAGGGCATCGCCGGCCAGACCACCGAGCCTCGCGGCACCATTCGCCTGAGCGCACCGTTGTCGTTTGCCGTGGCGCATCTGGGCTGTCTGTTACCGGAGTTTTTGCAGCGTTATCGCGAGGTCACCGTGGAAGTCGACCTGAGTGATCGACCAGTGGACTTACTCGGTGAGGGCTACGATTTGGCATTGCGCATCGGCGTGCTGGAAGACTCGACACTGATCGCCCGACGCCTCGCCTCCATCGAGCGGGTGTATTGCGCCAGCCCGGTGTATCTGGCCGAGCGGGGTACGCCGCTTAAACCCGAGGATTTACACACCCATGATTGCCTGCCTTACGGCCACGGTCGTCAGGTGCAATGGCGTTTCGAGGGGCAGGGCAAGCCGCAGAACGTCAACGTCACTGGGCGGATGCGGGTCAACAATGGTGAGTTGCTCAAGGACGCGGCCATCGCCGGTATGGGCATCACGTACCTGCCGACCTTCATCGTCGGTTCGGCCCTGGAGGACGGCCGACTTGTACCAGTGCTGGATGATTTGCGCCCCAAGCCGCTGACCTTGTCGGCCGTCTACCCGCAGCATCGCCAGAGGTCACGACCGGTGCAGGCGCTGATCGAGTTCTTGCGTGAGCGGTTGAATCAAGGCGAAGAGGTTTCGCCCCACCGGTGATTACAAGATCACAACAAAGCTCAAATGGTAGTTTTGCTGACGCTGATCCAGACTCGTGCCGGCCAATCAAAGGCCTGAATTCTGGAGTGTGCAATGGAAATGCCGACAAAAGAAAAAGCCATCGCCAGCAATCGCGATGCGTGGAATGACTCCGCCCAACACCACAAAGACACCCCGGAGTGGCGGGCCTGTTTGAGTGCCGTGAGCCATGGCGATTTTTCCTGCCTGGATGACACCCTCACCGGGTTGCTTCAACAGGTCGGCGTCGCCGGCAAGGATGCGGTGCAGCTCGGCTGCAACAACGGACGCGAAAGTCTTTCGCTGTTTGCCCTGGGGGCCCGTCGTGTCGTCGGCATTGACCAGTCGGAGGCCTTTCTCGATCAGGCCCGGGAGCTGGCATCCCGTTCGCCCCATGAGCCCGAATTCATCGAGGCTGACATCCATCATCTGCCGACTGATCTTCACCAGCGTTTCGATGTGGCGCTGATTACCATCGGCGTATTGAACTGGATGCCGGACATCGCTGAATTCTTGCGCCATGCCGCGCAAACCCTCAAGCCCGGCGGCAGCCTGGTGGTGTACGAAACCCACCCGTTCCTGGAAATGTTCGACCCCGAGTCAGCCGATCCCTATCGCCCGGACAGTTCGTATTTTCGCAGCGAACCTTTCGTCCAGAACCAGCCGATCGTTTACGAGGGCAAAGTCGAACAGCCCGTCTCAGCGTCTTACTGGTTCGTCCACACCTTGGGTGCCATCTTCACCGGTGCCATTGAGGCGGGGTTGCAGATCAGCCACTTCAAGGAGTACCCGCACTCCAACCGCGAAGAACTCTACGATCGGTATCAGCAGCAAAAGGCGCAGTTGCCGTTGTGTTACACGTTGGTGGCGGTGAAGGCGAACAACATAGTGACAAGGACACTCTCAGAGAGTTGAGTGATTTGCCGCATGTCCCGGTTGTGCGCAGAGATCAATGCCAAGGGCATGAATGACCTTTAGAACCGTATCAAAACGTGGTTTCGCGCCTGGCGCGAAGGCTTTGTACAGGCTTTCGCGGCCCATTCCGGAGTCTTTGGCAATTTGTGTCATGCCACGGGCCTTTACCACGTAGCCAATAGCACGAAGAAATTCTTCGTTGTCGCCGTCTGCCAGTACCTGAGAGAGGTACTCGCTGATGGCTTCGTCACTGTCGAGCAGTGCCGCCATGTCGAAAGTAGTCAAAGTCTGGCCCATGTTTAAACCTCCCTTGCCAATTTTTTCGCCCGCCGGATATCGGTGTTTTGCGAGGACTTGTCACCACCGGCCAGTAAAACGATGACTACGCCATTTCTCATGGTGAAGTAGACCCGATAGCCTGCACCGACGTCCACGCGCATTTCGGAGACACCATCACCCACCGACTTGATATCGCCTAGATTACCCGTAGAGGCACGGTCAATGCGACGAGCGATCGCAACCTTGGCCCGCAAGTCGCGTATCGAGGCATGCCATGTCACGAAGATTGTGGTTTGTTGAATAAGATAATTCATTGCTCGAATGTATCCACATGAATACAGACGAGCAGTCAGTTCATTCTCTGGTCTGGTGTGTATTTTTCCCTGAATTGTGTAGGCAACATACCGCCATCGCAGGAAAACCCGCGATGGCGGCAAATCAAGCAACAAACCCCCACCAACCAAAATCACGCCTGCGCCGCAGTCACTGTCTGCTGTTCCGGTTTGCGCAGCGCAGTCAGCCGCGAGCCGCTGTAGTAGGTTTCGCGGAAGAAGCGAAAGCGGCCGAACAGGTCGTAGACGTGGGTGATTCGCCCCTGTTCCTGGTAGTCCATGCGCAGGTGCATTTTCATGGCCTGGATGTTGCGGACATCGCAGACGTCCATGACCTTGTCGCAACCTTGGTCCCGCATCGCACCCCAGATATTGTACTGGGCGTCCACCGACAGGCTGGAGCCGAAGTAGAGAGGGATCATTTCACCGCCGAACTGGAAAAACTCACCCGGTTTGACCCTGAACCAGCAGCCGTAATAGTGCTGGTCAAAGTAGTCACTGAGGCTGCCCCAAATGAATCCAATCGCATCACCTGCCTCGTCCACATACATGTGCCCGGTGTGACCTTCGGAGGCGATCTGGGCCATGGCCTTGACGCGGTTACCGTAATACTTGGTGAAAGCGATGGCGTTCTCCTGGGTAATTGTCACCCGCTTCAAACCCGTATAGGGCCGGAGTTTGTGCGGCGCCACCGGGGTGACCAGATCGCGGCCCAGCCACAACAGTTCTCGGTGGAAGTACACATAGCGCTTCCAGAGCGTCTGGAGCGTGTGCAGCAGGCCTTTTTGTTTGATTCGCTCGCGAAGCTTGGCGATGGCGCTCATGAAGTCCTCCGTGGCTGAAGCCAGGGTTGGGTGGGGAACGTTTTTTTCAATGGCGATTAATCAAGGTTGCAACTCGAGTACTGCGGTTCCTCTTCGAACGTCCTTGGCACTGCGGCATAGGACACTCTCGGAATGCCCGGAAGACGCAGCTCCAGCATGTGAGCCAGAGACTCTCCGGGGTTTAAATAAATATCGCCAAAATCGGCGCCGATAGGGGTCGGGTGGACGACGATTTCCAACAGGCCGTCGATCGGCATCGCCACGTTGCGCAGGTCTACCGGGGTGCATACGTACTGGGCAGTCGCTCCAGCCAGGCGGTTCAATCGATGATTGAGCAATGTCTTGAACACCCGCTTGGGCACACTCAGGTTATTTCCCAGATGGCGCGCCAGTCGCACGGGCACCCCCTGGTAGGCGGCAAAGCGCGCGACGATTTCGCCGATGGGCCAGATGTTGTGCACGTGCTGATGGGAATCGATGTGGCTTGGGAGAAGGCCGTTATCCAGGCAACGTTGCCATTGAGCCTGGAGTTCCTCCAGCACCGCTTCGCGATCCAGGCGGTTGAGCCAGAGACTGTGGCGGGGCAGGTCGAGGTCGAACATGCCCTGGCTGTCGCAGAACGTTGAACGCGCGAGAATCGACGGGCTCAAGGGCCGGCCATAGGTGAGGTTGAAGTGCAAGCCGATTCGCCCCTGGAGCAACGGTTGCCGGGCCAGGACGCAGGCTTCCTCGAACGCCGGCATATTGGCCATGGCGGTGGCGGAGCTGATGACCCCGGCCTGGAAGGCACCGAGGATCACTGCGTTTTCGCTCGGGCTGAGGCCGAAGTCGTCAGCGTTGACTATGACTTGGCGAGGCATGTTTGCCCTCCCTGTTTTTTTCGGTGGGCGCAGGGCCTTTGTCGACACGAGTGGGTGTCGCAGGGGGTGCAGGAGCAACTGATGCACGCCAGGCCCGCCATTTTTTCAACCACGGCTTGAATTGATGCCAGAGTCGCATGGTCAGCCCCAAGGCGAGGCCGCTGGGGCGCCAGGAGTAGAAGCTCCAGCGCCAGTGCTCAAGTTGCCCGGTCATGCGCTCCTGGAGTTGATGGCTGGAGTTCATCAGGCTGACCCGCGAAGCGTCGATCCAGTGCCAGTTGTCGTCCAGGCCCCAGCGAATCCACTCTTCGAGCAACACACGACCGCTGCCCATATCGGCGTATTTGGGCAGGAACGCCAGGTTGTAGTCGTACAGCCGGCCCTCTTCCAGCAAGCCGAGCCGGTAGCTGATGCAGCGCCCGTCCACTTCCAGCAGCACCACCCGCAGCAGTCCCTGTTCGGCGAGGGCGGTGAAGGCCAGGTTGATCCATTGTCGGCTACGATTGCTGGTGAAAATCCCGACGCCTTCGACACCTTTCCAACTCTGTACTTCGACCTCGCTGAGGGCCCGCAATATAGGCCCGATGGTGGCTGCGTCAGGGGTAATGCGTCGGACCTGAGCGCCATAGGCCAGGATGCGTTTACGCGCCCGGCGCAGTTTGTAGCGCGGGTCGCCGGACACTTCCTGGCGGTCGGTGTCGCTGATCAAATGCACCGGCACCCGGCAACTGATGCGACGTTCGCCGGTCGAGCTGTGGGCCATCCATGCGGTCAGCGTGCTTTCTTCGCCGATGGGTTCGGACAATTCGTTGAGTTGCAGCATCGCATGGGGCAAGTGACGGCGGATGATCACCAGCGCCTTGCGCATGCTGTCGGCATCGAGGCAAGTGAGCAGGGCCAGGCGATCGGTGAGGGGATAACCGAGGTGACGCAAGACCCGAAATGGCAGCCTTCCAAAGCGCTCCACGGACGCCACCAGCGGCAGGCACAAGGCCAACTCATCACCTTGCCAGCCCAGTAGAACGTGCAAGCGCTCCCCGGCGGTCAGTGCCTGTTCCGATGCGCACAGCCAGGCGAGGGTGTTGAACGGCGTATGGTCCGTCACGCGCCTGCGCAACCCCTCATAAGCAGCTGCCGGAAAGTCCGGGGCGCACAGCGAGGTGCGCCATTCGAATCGAGCCATCATATTTTCACGCCACTGACTCAGGAACAGGTGAACGGGACGGTTTGCGTAGCGCATCCAGGCGTGAGTCGCTGTAACGGGTCTCATGGAAGAAACGCCAGCGACCGAATAATCGATAGACGTGCTGGATGCGTCCTTGCTCTTGATAGCCCATGCGAATGTGCAGTTTCAGCGCCGGTATATTGTGGGCGTCGCAGACATCCACGACCGTGTGGCAGCCTTGGGCCTGCATGGCTTTCCAGAGTCGTAGTTGCAGGTCCACCGAGAGCGTGGTGCCCCAATAGGCGCGAGCCAGTTCGCCGCCAAATTCGAAGAATTCGCCTTTCTTTACCGGGAACGTGCAGCCGTAGAAATGTCGGTCGTGGTAATCCCGGGTGCTGCCCCAGATGAAAGCCACCGCGTCGCCTTTGCCATCCAGATACATGTGCCCGGTGTAACCCTCTGTGGCCAGTTCTTCCATGATGTTGACCCGGTCGCCAAAGTGACGGGCGAAGGCTGCGGTGTTGTGCACGGTGATGGTCTTCAACTGTAGTGGTGGGTAAGGTTTGAGCTGGTGGGGCGGTACCGGGCTGACCAGGTCACGCTTCATCCACAGAAGCTCCCAGTGAACGAACATGTAGCGCCTCCAAAGGAGCCGGACCGTTGCACGCAGGCCTTTTCGTTTGATGTGTTGGCGAAGTTTTTCCAAGGCATTCATATCATTGCCTCCTGACAGAGACCGGTCGCCGCTGGCGTAGTGAAACGCGCGGTCGAGAGCGGCACGGTCGTGGTGATGCAAGTTGGCGGCGTTCATGAGGCGCTCCAGCTCAAGGCGAACAGGGTTTCGCCCGGCAGGTCGAAGCTGACACGACCGTCGTGACAGGTGAACTGAGCGCTACGACTGCGGTTGTCGGCACCGAAGTACACCAGCGCTCCCTTGGCCAGCGGGCACGTCGCACCGCCCAGATCGACACGCTGCAAGCGCCCCCCTTTATTGACCCCTAACAGGCTGCGCTGGCGCTCGGTGGCCATGGCCAACACATCGACTTCGAAAGCGTCGTTGTCCAGGCGCATGACGTTTTTCAGCCAGTGCTGCTGAATGAATTGCTGGGCCAGGCCCACCGGCTTGAGTTCGAAACGATCGCCGCCCAGCACCCGCACCATGCCTTTGGGGTAGGTCGGTTCGTCGGCGGCCTGGAACCAGTTGAGCATGTCCAGCAACCCGTCCTGCGCCGAGTTGATGACCACCGAAGTCCACCACAGCGAAGCAAAGTGGGTTTCCTGATCATAGGGGCTCAGGCTTGAACCGCTGGACAGGTTGGTCTGATCCAGCAGCAAGGCTTTGCGTGGCCGGCCCTTGGCATCGAGGCCCACCAGCTCGGCGGCACGGCGTACGCTGTCGCGGTAGACCCGAGTGGCCAGCAGGTCGCGAATCATCCATTCGTGCCAGGCGAGGGCGTCGATCTGCTCAGCGGATTCGGCCAGCAGGCGCCGCGCCCAATCGATACCGCGCTTGTCGACGGCGTTGTCGGCGAACGGGCCGTTGACGAAGCGTGAAGTGGCGGGCATGGCGATGCGCACACCGGCCTTGGCGTTGGCCGGATCGCTGCGTACCTGCCGGGCCATGCTGTTGAAAATCGACTGGTAGTCGGCGTAGCTCGAGTAGTTGAGGTTCGGCTCGTCGGCGAACGCGATGTAGTGCGTACCGGTGCCGCCAAGGGCGCGAGTGGCGGCGAGCCAGGCATCGAGGCCGGCGTTGCTTTGAGTGTCGGCGCGCAAATCCGCCTGACGCTGGCTGCCGGCCAACAGCGTGAGGTCCTGGGTGATGCCGAAGCGGTTCTGATAGAGCTGGCGGAACGCATCTTCGTGGTGCGGATTTTGCGCGGTGACGTCAACGAAACTGTAATAGGTGCCCGCCTGAGGCTTGAGGGCGTCGAGCGCTGCGAAACTGGATTGAGGGGGCAGCACGTAGGGCAAATAAATGCCCAGGTTCGGGGTGGGGCCGAGCATTTCTTTGTGCAGGGTCAAGCGGGTCTGGCCATCGTCTTCGCGCAGCGGTTTGAGCTGCTGCGGCTTCTGGGCAAACAGATTCGCCGTGCCATCGAGCCAGAACGCGACCTTGCCGCTGCCTTGCAGGCGCAGTCGCCAGACCTGTTCGTCCTGAGTGACGGGCAATGCCACCTGATCGAACTGCCAATAGGCGCGATAGGGTTTCAGCGTCAGGGACAACTGTTTGTTGTCGCCCACGCGCTGGGCCTGCAGGGCGTTGATCCCACCGTGAAACTTGCCGGCCAGTACCGCGTGTTCCCCCGGCGCGACCTTGAAATACAGCTCATCGCCGCCGCGGGTTTCGGCACTGAAATGCACCTTGGCCGGGGCGAACAACGCCACGGTGTGTTCGTCGTGTTCGATCGTGTAGCGGCGGAAACTGTAGCCCGGGATTTCCAGTCGATAACTGGCGGCACTCGGCGCCAGTGGCCAACTCTGCTTGCCTCGGGTTTCACTGGCGGCGATCAGGCGCTCGCCCTTGAGGTTGCCGTTGCCGTCGAGCAGGTACAGGCGTTCTTCGTTGGCATCGGCCTGCCACGCCGGAGCCCAGCGAACAGTCAGCGTGTCGGGGCGATCCGTTTGCAGGTACAGGCTGCCGTCGCGAATATCAGCCCAGCGCATGGGCGCCGCCTGGGCGCTCAAACCGAGGCTCAGGCTCAACAGCAGCATGAGGCGTTTCATGCCGATTTCCGTTGCAGCATCTGAAGCATCGGAGCCACATCGCTGGGCAGGATGATCAGGGTTTGCCAGACCGGTACGCCACTCAACCGGCAATACATCACCAGCAGCGCGAGGGTGACCGCCAGGTAGGCGATGGACGATGCCGTCGCGGCGCCGACGATGCCGTAAATCGGGATCAGCAACAGGTTCAGGGCCAGGTTCAGCAACGCGCCGAGGCCCATCAACAGCGAAATCGTGCCGGGGCGATTTTTGCCCAGCAAGTCCAGGCGCAGGATGCTCGCATAGCAAAGACCGAGCAGCCCCGGCAGTAGCGCCAGCAACGCCGGGTAGGCTGGCTGATAGGCAACGCCGAACAGTGTGACGATCAGCCATTCACCGATTACCGCCATGGTCAGGCAGGCACCGAGCATCACCGTGGCGGTCAGGCGCAGCGCCAAGGGTGTCAGGCGATCCATGCCTTCGTCCTGTTGCAGCAGGCGTTTCATCAGCGGCGTGGTCACCGCTTCCGGGACAATCAGCAGCAACTCGGCGGCGGCGCTGGCCATGGCGTAATGCCCCAACGCGGTGCTGCCGAGCAGGGCGCCGATGAACAGGTAATCGGAGCGCAGAATCACTTGCTGGAACAGCAGGTCCGGATGGCTGCGAGCGCTGTAGCGCCACAGTTCATTCTGGCTGGCACGGTCCCATTGCAACTTCAAGGGCTGAGCGCGCCTGAGCCAGAACCACCCGGCCAGCACTACCAGGCTGAGGCCGGCCAGCCAACTGATCAGCGCCGCTTCCAGGGCTGCGTCTTTCCACATCCAGAACAAGGCCAGAAACAGCAGCAGTGGCGCCAGGGATTCCACCAGCCGCAAGGCATTGAACGCCACCACACCGCCCGACGCATTGTGCAAGGTCAGCAGACCGCTCTTGAGCACGGTCAGCGGCACCGCCAGCAGCAACAGCCAGGCGAGCAATCCCAGTTGCGTGGTGATGTCGAGTTCACCACCGAACTCGCGCACCAGCGCCACCACCAGCAATGTCAGCAAACCCGCCAGCAGGCAACCGAACACCAGCACCTGGCTCAACAACAATCCCATGGGCCGTTGCTTGGCCGCCTGATACCCCACCGCCGAATTCAGCCCGCCGCTGGTGGCGGCGCTGATCAAATCGGGCAGGGTACTGAGCAACGCAAACAGACCGCGCTCGCTGGGCCCCAGAATCCGCGCCAGCAATACATTGCGCAGCAGCCGCAGGCCGATCATCGCCAGTTTGGTGCCCATGCTCAGGGCCAGGTGTTTGAGGTAATGACTGCGACTCATGGCCTGGCTCCGCGGTAGATGCGCCAGGACAGCAACTCCGGATTGCGCGCCGTGCGATGGCTGATGCCGATTCGCGGCAAGGCCAATGGATCGCTGATACCACGATAAATCCCGAGGTCGGTGCCCAGGGCAAACGGGAAGTCGTGGTCCGCCACGTGTTCGCGCACCCGCGCATCATGGTTGCCATTGGGATAGCAGTAGACCGGCAGCGGCCGGTTGCAACCGTTGTGCAGGGCATTGCGGCTGCGGCTCAGTTCTTCATCCAGACGTTGGTCGTCCAGGTCGGTGAGGATCGCGTGGCTGGCGCCGTGCGGACCGAAGCGGATCAACCCGCTGGCTTCCAGCGCGCGTACCTGATGCCAGTCCAGGGCCTGGGGCAACGACTCTTCAGGGCATTGATCGCTGAGCCGATTCAGTTCGCCCGATGGCAAGTTTTTCAGGCTGTGCAAAAAGTGCAAAAGCGCCAGGCTTCGGCGCTGCACATCCAGATCATCGAGCAGCACCGGTAACGGTCGCCCGATCTGTTGCAGGCATTCAATCAAATGCGTCCGGGCTTTTTCACCGTGGCTGTGCCACAGGGTTTCTCCCAGGCTTTCCCACCAGAAGCGTTGTCGGCTGCCGATGAAATCGGTGGAGAGAAAAATGCTCGCCGGCACCTGATACTTTTTCAGCAACGGGAAGGCATTCAGCGCGTTGTCGCGCCAGCCGTCGTCGAAGGTCAGCGCGATTTTTGGTCGTCCGGTCCTGATGGCGCCCGGTTGCAAGATCTCCATCAGAGGCACGCAGTCGAAGTTCTTTTTCAACCAGGCGAGCAGATGTTCGAATGCCTTCGGCCCGACGCACAGTTCATTGCGATGGGGCAGGTCGGCGGCGCGGTCATTGGCCAGCACCCGATGCAGCATCAGGATCACCCCGGCACCGTGCAGTTGATGACGGCCTACCGGCGAGTTGAGATAAAGCCAGCCACTGGTGCGTTTTAATAATTGTTTGATCGCCATGGCACGGTCCTTTCAACGATTTTGCTCGGGGTTCCATTGCGCGTACCGCTGGCCGCGCAAGAACTGCCACAGACCGATACTCATCCCGGCCAGGGTCACCAGAACAAACGCGGCGAGGCGAAAGGGTTTGGGCAAACGGTGTTGCACATCCAGCAGGCCGACGATAGCCATCGCGTAACCGAGCAGTTGCGCGATCAGGCTCAGGCGATAGAAGCCATGAACATTCCACAGCCAGACATTGCTCAGCAGCAACGGCACCAACAGGATCGGTGCCAGGCGTCGAATCAGCTTGTGGCTGATCAGTGCAATCGCATACAGGCCATACCGCCAAGGGTTCAGCAGCTCCCGGCGCTGGGCCAGGCTTTGCAGACCGCCGACGGTGACGCGCTGGCGGCGGCGCCATTGCTTGGCGATTTCGTCGACGCCCTGGTCGCTCACTTGTGCTTGGGGCACGTAGACGATGCGTTTGAACGCCACCGGTGCGCAGGTGCTGATAAAGAAGTCATCGTTGACCTCCGCCGGCACGTGCTGGAACAACTCGCGGCGCAGGGCGAGCAGGGCGCCGTCGGCGGAGACCATGCAGCCGGTGCGATTTTCCACCTTGCGCAACCAGCCTTCGTAATGCCGATAAAGGCTGTCGCCCAGGCTCAGGCCCTTGCCCGGCACCGGGATCAGCATGTCGGCACAGGCCCCGACCTGTGGATCGGCCAGGGGCGCGAGCAACTGGCCGAGGGTGTCGGTCGACCATTGGTTGTCGGCATCGGTGAACACCAGAATCTCGCCCGTGCTCAGGGCCACGCCGGCATTCAAGGTGGCTGCCTTGCCCTGGCGAGGCAGGTCAAGCACGCTGATGCGCGGGTCAATGACGTTGTGGGCGCAGGCCACGGTGTCGTCGGTGGAGCCGTCGCTGGCCAGAATGATCTGTAGCGAGCGCGCCTGATAATCCTGGGCGAGCAGGATGCGCAATTTCTCTTCAATATGCCGGGCTTCGTTGTGCGCGGCGATGATGATGCTGACATTCATGGAGGGGGCTGGCGCATGACGCCGCGCGCGGAACAACGGCGCGATCAGCGTCAGTAGCAGCGGATAGCCCAGCCAGGCATACACCGGCAATAACAGGCACAACCAGAAAATGAATTCAGCCACGGGCCGGCCTCCTGGCATTCCAATGACACAGGCTCAAAATGAGCGCGGCACCGGCCAGGTGCAGGCGCACCCAGTGCAGGCCCCACAGTTGCAGCATCAGGCCTATGTCATGGTGTTTCAGGCTTTGGCGCAGGCTCAGCACCAGCGCTGGCAGGCTGGTGATGAATAGGATGAACAACGCCGCTTTGGGGAAACCATTGAGCAGGGCCGACAGAGCGATGAAATCCAGTGCCCAGACGCCCATCGAAAAGGCCGGGAATCGCAGCAAGCGCAGGCTCATTCCTTGGGTGCGCAGCAGTTGCAGGTGACTGCCCTGGCGCCACAACTCCTTGCCCATCCATTCACGCCAACTGCCTTCGAAACCCCAATGCAAGGCGACGCTTTGGTTGACCGCGAGCAATCGCGCGCCGGCATCACTCAGGCGCAAGGTGAACGCTTTGTCTTCGCCGGTGCGCAGGGTTTCGTCGAAGCCGCCGACCTTGTCGAACCAGGTGCGGCGCATCAGCAGGTTGGCGCTGGGCAGCCATTGCACCGGGTGCAAGGCGTGAGTGGTCGGGCGGGCCATGCGGCGCTGCCAGGCTGTGGCAAACCACGGCGCTTGGACAGGAGTGTGCAAGTCCAGGGCGAGGACATCGGCCTGGCCGCCGGACTCAAGTTCGAAAAGCCGCGTCAACCAATCCTCGGGCATCTCGATATCGGCATCGATGAAGCCCAGCCATTCACCTGTCGCCACCGCCGCCCCGCGATTGCGCAAGGCGCCGATCAGCAAGCCGGGCAGCACCAGCACCTGCGCACCGAACTGGCGAGCGATGTGCGGGCCCTGATCGTCGGAGCCGTTATCGACCACAATCAACTCGCATTCCAGCCTGGCAGCCTCGACGGCCTTTTTCGCGGCAAGCAATGTACGGCCGATGTGTCGGGCCTCGTTGTACATCGGGATGACGAGGCTGATGCGGCTCATGCGCTGGCCTCCGTCGGCGGACGTTCTTCAGCCTTGAGGCGCAACACGAACGTCAGCGCGAGCATGATCCACAGGTATTTGTGATTCGGTGCGCTGAGGAACATCAAAAACAGCAGCAACGACACATAGCTCATGCTCAGGTGCGTGATCAGGTCGGCCTGTTCCCAATTTCGTCGCAGCATCCAGGCGTGACGGGCGCGGACCAGGTTGTACATCCCCAGGCCCAGCATGCCGACGAACAACAGGCCGGCGGGAATCCCCACTTCGCTGAAGATTTCCAGGTAAGTATTGTGCGCGCGGCGATACAGGTCGCCGGGCTTGCGGTTGGCGGAAAACACCTTGGCGTAACCGGTGGTGGCGTAGTGCAGCGGGAAGGTGCCGGGGCCGGAACCGAGTAACGGGTGCTCCTGGATGATCTGGCTGCCGACCACGATGTACGACGCGCGGCGGCCCAGGGATTCGTCCTGGCTCTTGGCCCCGGCCTTCAAGATGCTCAAGGACTGGATGCGCGCGATGTAACCGGCCGGCATCGAGTAAATGGCCAGCGGGATCACGATCGCAAGGCCAAGCATGGCAAAACCCAAGTGACGCGGACGGATGCGCGGCAGCTGCGCACGGTAGTGCCAGGCGCCGATCATCAAGCTGAGAAAAAGCACCACCAGCCCGGAACGGGAATCGGTCTTGGTCATGCCGCCCAGCAGCAAAATGCAGCAGCCGCCCCAGAACAATCGGTGCAACAGGTTCGGGCCGCGGATCACCAGCAGCAGCGCCAATGGCACGGCAAAGGCAATCAGCAGGGCAAACGAGTTCGGGTCTTCCAGCAGCCCGGAGGCGCGGCCCTGGTCCTGATACTTGGTGGAGAACATGGCCAGCGCGCTGGTCGCGCTGACGCTGAGGGTCACCAACCGGGCGAACATATCGAGGTTCAACTCACGGCCGATCAGCAAGGTGATCACAAACAGCACCAGGCCGACGCTCAGATCCCGCAGATGACTCTGGGACATGTCCAGGTTATCGGTATTGATCATGCTCAACAGGTACAACACCATGAACCAGATCAGGAAGCGCCAGATGTTGCTGCGCAGGCGCTCGGACGGAATCTGGTGGATAGCCAGTTGCAACATCACGATCAGCGCCAGTGACGCACCGATGAATTTGGTGCCCGATAGCGCGCTGCCCTTGAAGAAACCTTCGAACGGCACCAGCGCCGCGATGCCCAACAAACCCCAGGCAGGTTTTCGGTACAGCACCGCGATAGCCACCAGGCCCAGTACTGCGCCTGGCGCCAGATAGGGATAAGGGCTGGCCAGCAAACCAAGGCAGACCAGGGCGAGCAGACTGACGATCGAGAGCGGAAAGATCACGCGCGTGCCTCCCGTGCAGTACGGATATAAAGCTGCGACCAGCGTTCGGCCAAGGCCTTCAGGTCGTAACGGTCCAATTGCGTACGTCTTGCGTTGTCGATCAATTCGCGAGCCAGGGCCGGTTCACTCAGCAGCGTGTCGATCTGCCGGGCGAGGGCGGCGCTGTCGGTGGGTGTCGCCAGCAGGCCGTTGTGCCGGTCCTCCAGCACATCGGGAATCCCGCCGACGCTGAACGCCACCACCGGCACTCCGGCCTGCATGGCCTCCAGCAAAATCATCGGCGTGCCCTCGGTACGCGAGCTGATCACCAGCGCATCGAGTTGCTGCCACCACCGGTTCATGTCGGTCTGATACCCCGGCAAGGTGATGCGTTTGTGCAAGCCGGCAGCGGCAATCCGCGCCAGCAAGGTTTTCTGTTCCGGGCCGTCGCCGAGCATCACGGCGTCCAGTTGCGGGTGTTGCTGACAGAGCGGAATCAGGGCATCGAGAAACAGGTCCGGGCCTTTCTCATTGCTCAGCCGACCGACGTAACCCGCCAGCCAGCGCGGGTGTGTGGCAGTGTGCGGTAGCAGGCCGCTGGCCTTTGGCAGACCATTGGGAATCACTTGCAGTTTCTCCGTCCGGACACAGGCCTTGCGGTGCAGCACGGCGATGCTTTCGGCCACGCAAACCACGCGGTGCACCGACGCCGTGCGACACAATTGCAAACTCAGCCAGCCATAAACGCGTTGCTTGCGACTGCGCGGGGTGAAACCGTGTTGCGTAATCACCAACGGCAAGTCCAACAACGTGGCGGCCACCCAGCCAAATAGCAGCCCCTTGAAATTGTGCGTGTTGATCAGCGGCTGTTCAGCCCGCCGCTGACGTAAATGACGCAGCAATCCCCTCAAACCCGTGAAGCTGCGGCAGTCGACCCCAGCCCCGCGAAATCGCGCGATCAGCGCTGGCGGCGCATCGAGAAACAGCACTTGGTGCTGCCCCGGCGTCGCCAGGCAATGGTCCAGCAGCATCCGCTCAGCCCCATAGAAGCCGCCGCTGCTGATCAAATGCATGATCGGCAGAGCGCTGGCGCTGAGCGGCCCGTTCAATGGCGCACCCAATGCACGAAGCTATCCACGGTCCAGTTTTTGTGCGGATTGTTCGGCACGACGTCTTGCTCGTTAATCACCAACAGCACCGGCAAGCCCAGTTCATGGGTGATTTGCGCTGGGTGTTTGAAGCGGTGATCGAAGAACTCACGCACGTAGACGAAGGCAATCGCCAGCAGCAGTCCGGTCAGCATCCCGAACGGAATGATCAGCAGCGGTTTGGGGAACGCTGCATCGGTCGGTTCATACGGCGGGCTGAGTACCCGGGCGTTGGACATATCGTTGTCCAGCAAACCGGCGGAACTGCTTTCGGCAAAGCGTTGGGCATAGGTGGAGAACGCTGCATGCAGGGCATTGATCTCGGTGTCCATTTGCGCCAGTTTGCTTTGAGCCACTTGCAACTGATGGATGCGCTCCTTGAAGTCGGCGATGCGCGCGGTTTTCTGCTTGATCACCGAGGTGACAATCGCCAGGTCGTTGGTGCGCTCCTGAATCCGGTTGCTGACGATTTTCAGGAACTGCTGACGGGTGCGGGAAATCTGCTCGCGGGTCAACAGCATGGGTTCACTGCCCGGCTGGAAGACCGCCAGGTCGTTCATGTAGCGGCTGACCAGAGTGGTCAGTTGCTCACCGAGCTGTCTGATCTCCCGGTCTTCGAACGCAATGTTGTCCACCGTGGTGGTGAAGGTGAAGGGGAAGGTGTACTCGCTGAGCCGGGACGTATTGGTGGCAGACGTCAGGGCGGTTTTCAGGTAATCGAGCCAGCGCTGGCTTTGCAACAGGCGATCCTGATACAGGTTCAGGGCCTGTTCCTCGGTGTTGATGGCATTGAGGCGAAAGGTGATTTCTTCTTTCGGATCGGATGAAGCCACGCCTTCGAGCAACGCCAGCCGCGTGCCTTCCAGGCCATCGAGACGCACCTGATATTGCTTCTTCTTGGTTTCGTAGAAGCTCTGCGGCAGGTCGATCGATTGCAGTTCCTGACGGCTGGCCAGGTAGTTTTGCAGCAGCGCCGCGACAAACCGGGTGCCCTGGGCGGGATCGCCAAAGCTGTAGACAATGGAGATCACGTTGGAACCCGGCAGGGTTTCGATTTTCAGGTTATCGACGGCCTCTTGGGTGTAGGTATCCAGGGCGGTGTCCCGAACCGGATCGGTCTCAAGCCCGAATGCATCGCGCACCGGATTGACCACGTATTCACGCAAGGGGGTGGTCACAAAACGCTTGATCGGTTCGGTCACCAGTTTGCTGAGAATCCCGGGGTTGGGCGCGTACTCGCCTTTGGCCCGCAGGTCGCTGATGGTCTGACGGATCAGGGCCGGCGAACGCAGGATATTGCTCTCGGTTTCCATGTCGGCCAGTGACGGCGGAATGAACGAGGCATCACCTTGGGTCAGGGACGTGGTGGCATCTCCCTGGGAGAGTTTTTTGGATTGCACGATCACCTGCGCGGTGATGTCGAAGCTCTGTTTGAGCATCAGCGGCAAGATCAGGGCGATCACTGCAAAGATCAGGAAGACGCGTTTCACCAACTGCTTGTTGGCGAAGAAAATCCTGAAGAACTCATGCAGGTAGTTTTCCTTTGGGTTCATGGTCGGTCACCTGAGCGTTAGTTGTCGCTGTCTTTGTTGTCGACGCGGTAGGCGAATCCGAAGCCCACCCCCTGGAACAACACCACGTCCGCCAGCTGCCGCGCGAGCTCACCGGCGCTGGCCAGTTTGGTCTTGGGCACATAGAGCATGTCGTCCGGTTGCAGGTAAGCAATCTGCGACGCATCACCGGACAAGGCTTTTTCAACGTCGTAGTGCACGGCCTGCACATGGTTGCCGGTGCGGCGCATGATCACTACCGAATCGAGCCGCGCCTTGACGTTAGTGCCACGGGCCAGGGTCAAGGCTTCGAGCACCGAGACCGGCCGGCGAATCGGGTAGGAGCCCGGTTGCGCGACTTCACCCAGCACATAGATCTCGTTACCCGACGTGGATTTGAGCATGACGTCGACCTTCATCCGCCCCGGCAATTGCGCGTAGCGTTGATTGAGGAACGTTTCCAGTTGATTGACCGTCATGCCTTGCAGCGGCACGGAGCCGATTTCCGGGAAACTCGCATAGCCGTCGTTGCCCACAACGATCTCCCGGCTCATGCCGGTAGCGGGGTGGCTCAGGTTGCTCTTGAGGTTTTGCTCGTCGCTCAGCGGGCTGGTCACCAGCACCGTCACCTGATTGCGATTGGGCTGAAAAAGAGATTTACGCTCATAGGCACGCTGGATCTCCTGCCGTGCTTCGACAGCTGTCAGCCCGGCGATTTTCACCGAGGTATTGGCCCCCGGCAGTTCGATGGTGCCGTCGGGCAGCACCCGTTGGGTGCCGTTGAGCTGGCTGGCCGCGGTGAAGTTCAGGGCGACCTGGTCACCGGACTGAATGCGGTAAGCGCCCGAGCTACTGGTGCTGATGTGAAAGATCACATCCAGCACGTCCTTGGGCCGCAGGGTCTGTTCGACCTTGGGCATGTCGGTGGCCTGGGCATTGGCCGGCTCGGCCGTGAGGATCTGCACCGGCATCTGTTGGGTTTCACTGGTGCTGGAGCAACCTGCAAGCGGCAGCAACAGCAGGAGAAGCATTTTGGCGTTCATGGCGTCATCCTTTTCTGCGGTTGCTTACAGGTTTTTGTAGAGCCATTTGGGCATGTAGTACTTGCGCCGGTTGAAGACGCTGCCCACCAGTTTTGCGCCCGCCTGAGTCAGGCGCTGGGCTGCGGCCTGGGCCACCTCCCAGCGCGTGTCTTCGGCACGCACCACCATGATCACGCCGTCCACCAAGGTGCTGATGACCAACGTGTCGGCGGCCGAATACACCGCGTCGCCGTCGATCACCACGAAGCGATAGCGATCACCCAGTTGGTTGAGCAACGGCGCCAGTTGTTCGGTCGTCAGGTGCTCGGCGCCGCGGATGTGCCGCCCGTTCGGCAGGATGTGGAAGGGCAGGCTGGAGACGTTCACCAGGCAGTCCTGCAACAGTGGCGGGGAGGCGTTGAACAGCAGGTCGCGAAAGCCGCGTTCTTTGGTCAGCCCCAGCTGTTGCGTGAGGTTGCCCTCCGACTGGCTGGCATCCACCAGCAGCACTTGGCCGCTGCTCATTGACGCCAGTTGGCTGGCTAGCGCCAGGGCGCTGGTGGTGGTGCCGGCGCCTGCGTTGGCGGCGGTCAGAAAGAGGATCCGCAGATCCAGGTCGAGCACGGTCGAGGTCAGGTTGGACTCGCTCGGGCTGGCGATGGTCAGGCTTTTATTCGATGAACCGTCCATTTAACTCGCTCCGTGGCCGCTGAATACTTTGAAGGGGGTTTTCAACAGGATCTTCAGATCAAGCAAGAGGCTCTGCTCGGCGATATAGCTGAGGTCCAACTCAACGCGCTGATCGAAGTCGATATTGCTGCGCCCGGATATCTGCCACAGGCCGGTCATGCCGGGGTAGATGCTCAGGCGTGCAAGGTGGCTGTCCTTGTAGCGATAAGCGTTGAACGAGGTCGGTCGGGGACCAACCAAACGCATGTCGCCGCTGACCACATTGATCAGGTTGGGCAACTCATCAAGGCTGCTGCGCCGCAGGAAGCTGCCGATAGGGGTAATCCGCGGGTCGTTGTCGATCTTGAAATCGATGGCATCGGCACCGTGCTTGTTCAGATGCCGCAAGGATTCCTTGAGCTCTTCGGCGTTGGTCACCATGGTGCGGAACTTGTACATGCCGAACAGGCGGCCGCGGTAGCCGGTGCGTTTCTGCACGAACATCACCGGCCCCGGGCTGCTGAACTTGATCACCAGCGCCAGGCCCAGCAGCACAGGGGACAGCAGCAGCAGAATCACCAGCGCGCCAAGGCATGCAACCACTCGGTTGGTTCGCGACAGCGTCCAGGGCCGACCACCGTCACGGCCGGTCATCCAGCCGCGGCCCTGCATGTGGATCGCCGTGTCCAGGCGCATTCGGTGTTCGGGGTCCAGGCGTTTGTCACGCAGCATGTGATTGAGCAACACGCCTTTTTCATGTCCAGTCATAGAGTCCTCCGCTGAAGCCCTTTCGCGAGTGGCGAGTGGGCGTTGCGCAGTGGGTAGTAGTCACGGAACCAGGCGATGAATCGTCCGAGTCCTTCATCCAGCTCGATCCGTGGCTGGAAACCGGTGGCCTGGGCCAGATCGCTGGCATCGGCGCAGGTGTTGAGCACGTCGCCCGGCTGCAGGGGCAGCAACTCGACGAGGGCTTTTTGTCCGAGGTGTTTTTCCAGCAGCGCCAGGTAGTCCTTGAGCTCCACTGGCTGTTGTCCGCCAATGTTGTAAATGCGCCATGGCGCCATGCTGCTGGCCGGGTCCGGTTGTTCGCGGTTCCAGTCCGGTGCCGCTTGGGGCGCGCGCTCGATCAAACGGGCAATGCTCTCGATGATGTCGTCGATGTAGGTGAAATCACGCTGGTGCTGGCCGTAGTTGAACAGCTTCAGCGGCTGGCCTTCGGCAATCGCCCGGGCGAACTGGATCGGCGACATGTCTGGCCGGCCCCAAGGCCCGTACACCGTGAAAAAACGCAAACCGGTGCAGGGAATGCCGAACAGATGGCTGTAGCTGTGGGCCATCAGCTCATTGGCTTTTTTGGTCGCGGCATACAGCGACAACGGGTGATCGACGCAGTCCTTGACCGAATAAGGCGTGTGCTGATTGGCGCCATACACCGAACTGGACGAGGCATAGATCAAGTGCTTGACCGGGTGGTGGCGGCAGCTTTCGAGGATGTTCAGAAACCCGCTCAGATTGCTGTCGACGTAGGCCCGGGGATTTTCCAGGGAGTAACGCACCCCGGCCTGGGCCGCGAGGTGAATCACTACCTCCGGTTGTTCAGCGACAAACAGTGCGTCGAGGGCCGTGGCGTCGGCCACATCGACTTTCGCCAGCGGGAAATCGCCGACTTGCTTGCGCACCCAATCCACGCGGTCGTGTTTGAGTTGCGGGTCGTAGAAGTCGTTGAAATTATCCAGGCCGCATACCTCATGCCCGTCGCGCAACAGCCGCAACACGCAATGGGCGCCAATGAAACCGGCCGCTCCGGTGACGAGTATTTTCATGGCAGTGGCGCCTCGGGAGCGATGTGCCGCAGCCCAATGCCGCTGTAGTGCAAACCGGCCGCCGCCACGTGCTCCGGGTTGTAAAGATTGCGCCCGTCGACAATCACCCGCGCGCGCAATTTGCTCGCCAGCAGATCGAAGTCGACCACGCGAAAGTTCTTCCACTCGGTGCAGATCACCAGCGCGTCGGCATCTTCCAGGGTGTCGTCGCGGGTGGCGCACAGGTGCAGGTCATTGCGGTAGCCGTAAATGCGCCGGCACTCGGACATGGCTTCCGGATCGTAAGCCTGCACGCTCGCACCTTCGGCCCACAGCGCCTCCATCAGATAACGGCTGGGCGCTTCGCGCATGTCATCGGTATTGGGCTTGAAGGCCAGGCCCCAAATCGCGATGGACTTGCCGCCCAGCCCATCGGGAAACAGCGCCTGCAGTTTGCTGAAGAGGATGTGCCGTTGGCTGTCATTCACATCGGTGACGCTGCGCAGCAGACGCAAAGACATGCCGTGATGTTCGGCGGTGTGCAGCAGGGCGCGCAGGTCTTTAGGGAAGCACGAGCCGCCGAAGCCACAGCCGGGGTAGATGAAGTGGTAACCGATGCGCGGGTCCGAGCCGATGCCTTTGCGCACCGCTTCAATGTCGGCTCCCAGCAACTCGGTGAGGTTGGCCAGTTCGTTCATGAAACTGATGCGGGTGGCGAGCATTGCGTTAGCGGCGTACTTGGTCAGCTCGGCGCTGCGGTTGTCCATGAACATGAGCTTTTCGCGGTTGCGGCAGAACGGTGCATAGAGTTCGCTCAATTGGTTGCGCGCTTCATCGTCATTGGTGCCGACAATGATCCGGTCCGGGCGCATGCAATCGGCCAGGGCGCTGCCTTCCTTGAGAAACTCCGGGTTGGACACCACCCGCACGTTCAACGCTTGTTTGCCACGGCGTTGCAGTTCTTCGTTGGCAGCGCTCGCCACTTGGTCCGCGGTGCCCACCGGCACGGTGGACTTGATGATCAGGGTGCGATCGGACTCCATGAAACTGGCGATCTGCCGAGCGACATTCAGCACATGGCTGAGGTCGGCGGAACCGTCTTCATCGGCGGGAGTGCCCACCGCGATGAAAATCAGCTCGGCGTGTTCGACCGCGTCACTGGCCTGGGTGGAGAAGAGCAGGCGACCGGCCTTGATGTTGTCTTCCAGTGTGCTGGACAGTCCCGGTTCGCTGATCGGAGGCACGGCTTGCTGCAGTTGCCTGATCTTGTTGGGGTCGATATCGACGCACAAGACGCGATGTCCGACATCGGCCAATGCTGCGGCTTGAATGAGGCCTACATAGCCCGTACCAAATACGCTCACGTCCACATTGGCGTGCCTCGTAAAACGGTGGATGTAACTGAAATGAGACTGTCAAAAGGGGTATAGCCCAGCCGTGGGAAAGAGAGTCAGCAAAATGACGGGTAACGCGACCGGGAAAACCCCGGTTTCACGGGCTTTTTGCCATCAAGTGCTTGCCGCTGCTGGATTTGCCGCGGTTTTGAGGGGTTTCTGAGGGTTTTAAGAAAACGATAAACGGTCGTAAGGCTTGAAACACAAGGGTTACAGGCGTTTGGGGGTGTCAGATTTGAGGCAACGTTTTTTTGACGCTTTGGGGAAAAAACCGGCATTTCTTGCGCTTCGAGGGCTCGGTGCTAGTGTCAGAAAATGGCCGACAATCCATTGGCCACGGAGGTGCTGTAATCACCATGATCCGTTACCTCAAGGAACTGTTGCTGGTTCTGTATTTACTCAAGAGCTACGACTACTACCTCGATCGTCTTGACGCGCTGGGCATCGGTTTTCCGATGCTGCTGTATGGCGCAATGTTCGTCGTGCTGACAGTGGCGTTGTTCATGACCGCGTACATCCGTCAGACGCTGATCCGTCATCTGTTCGCGTTGGTGATGTCTGGCTCGGCGGTGTTCTTCGACGTCTATACGCAAGTGACTGCCGGTTACATGACCTACAGCAGTTTTGTGTCGCTGGTGTATTCCGGTGGGTTCATTCAAGAGGCCGCGTACCAGTACCGCGATGCAATCATCAGCGCGATGGTCAGTGGTTTGTTGCTGCTGATCGGTATCGGGCTCAAGCCGCGTCGACGGGCGCCATTACCGGATGCACTGTTGGTGGCGGCGCCAGTGCTCGGGGTGCTGATGCTCAGCACCGTGCTGTTCGTGCGGGCCGGCGAGGGCGCCCGTGGCTTGCCGATCATGTACACACCGTTGGCCTATCTGAATCTGTTCACCTATGAAGCGCTGCACAACACCGTCGGCCCGCGTGAGCCAGTGAGCCTGCCGCGCGTCGATCAGCCGGTGGGCCACGACATTGTGCTGATCATCGACGAGAGCATTTCCGGCAACTACCTGGACATCAACACGCCGTTCGGTGTGCACAGCAACCTCAAGGAACCGCGCCCGGGCGTGGACATCTTCAATTATGGCTACGCGGCGTCCATCGCCAATTGCAGCGCCGACACCAATGTCACGCTGCGCTACGGTGGCACCCGCGCCGACTACATGCGGATCAACAGCACATTGCCGTCGATCTGGCAGTACGCCAAAAAGGCCGGGCTGCGCACCGTTTACATCGACTCCCAGCGCACCGGCGGCAACTTGCAGAACCTGATGAATGCTGCCGAGAAAAAGGACATCGACGAGTTCGTGCAATTCGACCGCACCAGCGTGCGTGAGCGCGACATGGCCGCGGCGGCCAAGCTGATCGAGTTGCTCAACGACGGTAAGCCGGAGCTGGTAGTGATCAACAAGGTCGGTGCGCATTTTCCGGTGCACGACAAGTACCCGGACGCCTTTATGGCTTACCGCCCGACATTGCCCCGTGGGCAGTTTGTCGAAGTGGTGGACACGGGCACACGCGATGGTTTCAACGGTCAGCCGGATGATTGGTTGCTGTACCGCAACGCCTATAAAAATACCGTGCTGTGGAATGTCGGCGAGTTTTTCGCGCGGGTGTTTGCTCAGGCGGATTTGAGCCATGCGCTACTGATCTACACCTCGGATCACGGGCAGGATCTGCATGAGCGCGGTAACCCCGGGCTCAATACTCACTGCGGTGGTGATCCGGTGGAGGAGGAGGGGTTGGTGCCGTTGGTGGTGATTTCCGGCAGCGGTTTGCAGACCCTGGACTGGCAGGCGCAATTGCCGGCCAACAAGGATCGCTCCAGTCACTACAACATCTTCCCGACGTTGCTGCAGGTGATGGGTTATGACCTGGCGGGGATTGAGGCGGTGTATGGCAAACCGCTAAGTGTGCCGACGGGGGACGATTTCACCTTTAACTATCGGTTTAATGCGCGGTTGGGGGCCAAGCCGGAGTGGAAGCATATTGATCTGAACAGCATTGTGACGCCGGGGCGGGTGGTGCCGAGTGTGGCGGTGGGGCAGTGAGGTGGTTTGTTGGCTGAGCGGGCCTCTTCGCGAGCAAGCCCGCTCCCACATTTGATGGGTGTGAACACAGATTTTGTGTACACCGGCGATCCCTGTGGGAGCGGGCTTGCTCGCGAAGAACGATAACGCGGTCCTGCTGCCGTCCGCTATCCTAGGCCCACTGCCTTCAACGAGTCTCCCCTCATGCTTTCGGTCCAGGGCGTCTTCAAAAGCTACGCCACCCCCCAAGGCCCGCTGCCGGTATTGCAAGGCGTCGACCTCACGTTGAAACCCGGCAGCAGCCTGGCGCTGATGGGGGAGTCGGGCAGTGGCAAGAGCACCTTGCTGCACCTGATCGCCGGGCTGGACAAGGTCGATCGCGGCAGCATCCGCAGCGGCGAACATCGGCTGGAGCAGATGAACGAAAGCCAATTGGCGAACTGGCGACGGACCGAAATCGGTCTGGTGTTCCAGCAGTTCAACCTGATCGGCAGTTTGCGCGTTGAAGACAATCTGGCGTTTCAGGCACGTCTGGCCGGGCGCCACGATCCACGTTGGCAGGCGCATCTGGTGCAACGTCTTGGGTTGGGAGATTTGCTGCGGCGCTATCCGGAGCAACTGTCTGGTGGGCAACAGCAGCGGGTCGCCTTAGGTCGCGCCCTGGCATCGCAACCCAAACTGCTGCTGGCCGACGAGCCCACCGGCAGCCTCGATGAAGCCACCAGTGATGAGGTGTTGAAGTTGTTGCTGGAACTGCTCGACGACAGCCCTACAACTTTGTTGATGGTCACTCACAGCCCACGGGTCGCCGCGCGGCTGGCAGACAAAGTGGTGCTGCACGGTGGCCGTCTGGCTGGCGCGGACGAGCGCTGAAGTGCGGGTTTTTCGTGAGACGCTGCGGGCGCTGCTCAGCCATTGGCGACAGCACCCGGTGCAATTTTTCAGTGTGCTGACCGGGCTCTGGCTCGCCACCAGCCTGCTGACCGGCGTGCAAGCGCTGAACAGCCAGGCGCGAGAAAGCTACGCCCGGGCCAGTCAGCTGATCGGCGGCGAACCGCAAGCCAGTCTCACTGCACTCGGCGGTGGGGTGTTTTCCCAGCAAGTGTTTGTTGACCTGCGTCGTGCGGGTTGGCCGGTATCGCCGGTGTTGCAAGGGCGGGTGACGCTCAAGGGCCATGAAGAGCAGCGCTTGCAGTTGATGGGCATTGAGCCGGTGTCACTGCCGGCTGGTTCCGCAGTGGCCGGGCGGGCGTTGCCGATCGAGCAGGTTGTCGAGTTTTTCACCCCGCCGGGCAGCACCTGGATTTCACCGCAGACCTTGCAGGCGTTGGGCTTGCGCGAAGGTGAAACCCCGATGGCCCAGAGTGGAGTCACCTTGCCGCCGCTGCGTGCCCAGACCGACATGGCGCCCGGCGTGTTGCTGGTGGACATCGGCTTCGCCCAACAGACTCTGCAATTGCCCGATCAATTGTCACGCCTGCTGCTGCCCAAGGATTTCACCGCGACCCTGCCTGATGAGCTCAAGGGCCAACTCCAGTTCAAAAGCAGCGGCGAAGAAAACAACCTCGCGCGCCTGACCGAGAGCTTCCACCTGAATCTCGATGCCTTGGGCTTTTTGTCGTTCGTGGTTGGTCTGTTCATCGTTCACGCGGCGATCGGCCTGGCGCTGGAGCAACGCCGAAGCTTGCTCAGAACCCTGCGCGCCTGCGGGGTCAGTGCCCGCATGTTGATTGCCTGCCTGGCCGTCGAGCTGGGTGCTCTGGCGCTGATCGGTGGAATCGCCGGCGTCGTCAGCGGCTACCTGCTGGCCGGCGTGCTGTTGCCGGATGTGGCCGCCAGCCTGCGCGGCTTGTACGGCGCCGAAGTGCCGGGGCAGTTGAACCTCAGTCCGCTGTGGTGGTTCAGCGGTATCGGCCTGAGCCTGTTCGGTGCCTTGCTGGCCGGTGCCAACAGTTTGCTGCGGGCGGCGCGTTTGCCGTTGCTGGCGCTGGCCAATCCGCAAGCCTGGCACCTGGCCCACGCGCGCTGGTTGCGGCGCCAGGGGTGGGTCGCGGCGATGGCGACGATGATCGCGTTATTGGCGTTGATCTTCGGCGACAGCCTGAGCAGCGGCTTCGTGTTGATGGGCGCGTTGTTGATCGGCGCTGCACTGGCCTTGCCGGTGGTGTTGAACAGTGTGCTCAACTGGGTGCTTGGGCGCAGTCGTTCGGTGCTCGGCCAATGGTTTCTCGCCGACTGCCGCCAGCAACTGCCGGCCCTGAGCCTGGCCTTGATGGCGCTGTTGTTGGCGCTGGCGGCAAACATCGGCGCCGGCAGCATGACCGCCGGTTTCCGTCAGACCTTCAGCAACTGGCTCGAACAACGGTTGACCGCCGAGCTGTACCTCAATCCGCAAAATCCCGCCCAGGCTCGAGAACTGCACACCTGGCTCAAACAACAACCCCAAGTCACCGCTGTGCTACCGAACTGGCAGGTATCGATCCAGTTGCAGGGCTGGCCGGCGGACGTCTTTGGCGTGATCGACCACCCGACTTATCGTCAGCACTGGCCGCTGCTGGAAGCCTTGGGCGACAACCCTTGGGAGCGGTTGGCCAAGGATGACGCGCTGATGCTCAGCGAACAATTGGCCCGGCGGTTGAAGGTACGGCTCGGTGATCACCTGACGATCCCCACGCCGAATGGCCCATGGTCGCCGCGGATCGTCGGGATCTACGCCGACTACGGCAATCCCAAGGGGCATCTGCTGGTCAACATCAATCATCTGCTGCGCGGCTGGCCGCAGTTGACGCCCAACCGTTTCAACCTGCGCATCGACCCGGCATCGATCCCTGGGTTCCTGACCGCGCTGCAAGCACGCTTCGCCCTGGACGACAGCCGTATCGTCGATCAGGTCCGGCTCAAGGGCTGGTCCACGCAAGTGTTCGAACGCACCTTCGCCGCCACCGCCGCGCTCAACAGCCTGACGCTGTGCGTCGCGGGCGTGGCGCTGTTCATCAGCCTGCTGACCCAGAGCCAGAGCCGCCTTGGGCAACTTGCGCCGCTGTGGGCTTTGGGCGTAACCCGTCGCCAATTGATGCTGTTGAACCTAGGGCAAACCTGGTTGCTGGCGGTACTGACGCTGGTGCTGGCGTTGCCCTTGGGCATCGCGTTGGCGTGGTGCCTGGACACGGTGATCAACGTTCAGGCCTTCGGTTGGCGCTTGCCGTTGCGGGTGTTTCCGTTGCAACTGTTGCAGTTGATGGGCCTGGCGTTGCTTGCAACATTGCTCGCATCGGCATGGCCGTTGTACTCGCTGTATCGCACGCAACCGGCGGATCTGCTGAGGACGTTTGCTCATGAGGATTAAGGTTGGCGTGTGGTTATTGGCCGCGCTGTTGAACGGATGCGACAACACGCCTGCACCGGAAAAAGGCTTCGCCGGCCTCGGCCATCAGGCCGCCGCATTTACCCCGGTGATACCCGGCCGGGTATTCAGCTTCCCGGCGGATCACGGCCCCCACGATGGCTTTCGCATCGAATGGTGGTACGTCACCGCCAACCTCAAGGACGCTCAGGGCCGGGAATTCGGTGCGCAATGGACGCTGTTTCGCAGCGCCTTGAAAGCGTCCCCCGAGCAACCCGGCTGGGGCAATCAGACCATCTGGCTGGGCCACGCGGCCGTGACTTCCGCCACGGCCCATCATGCCGCCGAACGCTACGCCCGAGGCGGCGTCGGCCAGGCCGGCGTGAGCCTGGTGCCGTTCAAGGCATGGATCGACGATTGGCATTTCAGTAGTCAGGCCAGCGATGAAGATCCGCTAGCGAACCTGCAACTCAGCGCCCGCGACAAGGCTTTCAGCTACCAGCTTCGACTGACCTCCACACGTCCACTGGTACTTCAGGGCGACAAAGGCTTCAGCCAGAAATCCGAACAAGGCCAGGCGTCGTACTACTACAGCCAGCCGTTTTTCCAGGCCAGCGGAACCCTGGAAATCGATGGCAAAACCTACACCGTCAGCGGCCCGGCCTGGCTCGACCGCGAGTGGAGCAGCCAACCGCTGACCGCCAACCAGACCGGTTGGGACTGGTTCTCCCTGCACCTGGACAGCGGCGAACAGGTCATGCTCTACCGCATGCGGCAAAAGGACGGCGCGCCGTACCTCACCGGTACCTGGATCGATGCCCAAGGGCAAACGCAGTTATTGCACGCCGACGACATCAGCCTCACGCCTCAGGAGAAGACCAAAGTCGCTGGCCGCTCGATGCCTGTGAGCTGGTCGATCAAAATCCCCGCCAGGCATCTCGAAATCACCATCAGCGCCCTCAACCCCAAGGCCTGGATGGACTTGCGCATTCCCTATTGGGAAGGACCGGTGCGGCTGAGCGGCAGTCATGGCGGGCAGGGGTATCTGGAGATGACCGGCTACTGATCCGGAACTCTCGGCGCCACGCCGTTTTCCTACGTAATGAAGCCCATTCATGGGAGCCCGCCATGAGCAACGACCTCAAGCCGCCCACCCTTGCCACATGGCAGCGGTTGTTCGACGACAAAGCCTATTGGCAGCAGTCCCCCGACGCCCATTACAGCGAACTGCTGCGCATCGCCGACGATCTGCTGGGGCAGGGCGCCATCGACCTCGAGCAATGGCAGATCCTCAAGACCAAGGCCGATCAATCCCACAAAGACTCGCCCGCCGTGAATGTTGCCCATGAAGTTGACGATCCAGAGGCCTGAGGACATCCCCATGAATCGCAAACCGACCAGTCCCTCGGAAAACCCCGACGAACCCCGGCCACCAGGCGAAGTCGAGCGCGACAATGACGCCCTGCGTCCCACCGACCCGACCCGGCGCAAGGAAAGCGGCAAGGGCACAGACAGCGGAGAATCCACCGCGCAAGAAACTGCGGAAACCCCCTGATCAGCGTCTATGCTCATCGGCACAGACGGCCCCGAACCTGGATAGAGAGCTGTCTGCTGCCATCCATCACAGGGAAAGTATCGCTTATGAAACTCAACGCACTGACAAAAGCCATCACCCTCGCCACGCTCCTGTCCACCGCCAGCCTCAGCGCCATTGCCGCAGACATCCCGCTGTCCGCCGTCGTGGAAGCCGATCAGGTCATCACCAAAGTCCTGGCGGTCGACGCCGCCAAACACCAGGTCGTCCTTGAAGGCGCGGAAGGGCGGCAGGTCCATGTACAACTCAGTGACAAGGCGAAAAACCTCGGCAAACTGAAAGTCGGTGATCAGGTCAACGTCGAAGTCATCCGCTCGGTCGCAGCCTACCTCGACACCGACATCGACAAAGGCTTGCCAGGCTCCATCGAACACACCGGCGAAATCCGCGCCACCAAAGACAACCCCAACCCCGGCGGCGAAGCCTACCGTCAGGTACAGGTCCAACTGAAAATCACCCACATCGACCTGAAGAAAAACCAGCTGACCTTCCAAAACCCGGCCGGCCAATCCAAAACCGTCAACGTCGAAAGGCCTGAAGTCCAGGCGAAATTGAAAGATCTGAAAGTTGGGCAGAGCGTTGTGGTGACCTATACCGATGTGCTGAAAGTCACCAGCCAACACCCAAGCTGATCATTACTTGTACCTATTGATTGTTCTTGTACAAAAAGTTGTATAAGAACAATCAGTTTTAATGGTCGAACTGGTGAGTTTAAGAAGTTTGTATCCGAATTTTTAGCAAAAACTTACGAAATACTACGTGCATAAATTTCATGTTTATACCGAGGACATATCGGCCAAATTCTATTAAAATCCTTACCGTTCGCCCGGTGTCAGGGCTCTTTACCGGTGCATGGATTGCCAGGCCATTACACTGGGCGAACACCTTCTTTGGGAGGCGAAGTTTAAAAGTTTTTGATATAAAAAATGGGCGACCTTGGAGTCGCCCATTTTTATTGGCTGGGTTAAAGCGGTGGCGCCGGACACCCTACCGGGGGGTTGTAATGGCGTTTGTAGCCTGAGTCTATTTCAACCCAAAATTGTATCCATTATCGGAGTGCTGGCCTGGAGCTGCTGCCGATAGTTGGCTGCACGCTGAAGCACTCGGCACAAGGCCTGAAAATTTGCCGGTTTGGTCAAAATATCATTGGCACCGGCGGCCCTGAAACGTTCTATCTCGCTCGAAAAAGCACTCGCGGTGAAAGCAACGATGTAGCAAATATCGCCCAGTGGTAGTTCGCGGATTTTACGGATGGCCTCCAGCCCATCCATGACAGGCATGTTGATATCCATAAAAATGATATCCGGAGTCGAAGTCATGCACTGATTGATCGCCTCCAAGCCATCTGACGCAAGGTCGGGCGCATAACCCAACTCTTGCAACATCGCCATGGCAACTTTCTGACTCACGGGATGGTTTTCCACCAGCAGAATATCGAGCGGGTAATCCTCGGCAAAAGATGAGTCGAAACCAACCGATGCATGATCATCCCGGATGGGTAGTTCCGAAACCGAAAAAAGCTCCATGGGGAGTGAGAAGGAGAACGTCGATCCGACGCCAGGCTGACTGGTAAAGGATAAAGTCCCCTGCTGCGCCTCGACCAGACTTTTGCAGATGGAAAGACCGAGCCCACTCCCGGTAAAGCGTTGACTGGCCGGTCCTTTAAACTGAGCAAAGGGCTTGAACAGGCTGTCTTGCCGTTCCATGGGGATACCTATGCCGGTATCGCGGATGGAGAATTCGAGTCGGGCTCGAGTGCCGTAACCGCTAGTCGTGACCATGAGCGATACCTTTCCGGCCTCGGTGAATTTAACCGCATTGCCCAGCAAGTTGATCAATATCTGGCGCAGGCAATTGGTATCGGTTTTGACCAAGGGAGGTACGTCTGGTGAGACCTGAGCCTCAAGTACAATTGGCTTGTCCTGCATGTTTTGCCGGATCATTTCAATACTGGATGAAACCAGAGCTCTGACTTCGAAGACACGAGGCTTCAATTCAAGTTTGCCTGCTTCGATTTTTGCAAGGTCGAGAATGTTGTCGATAAGAGATAGCAGGGCTCGCCCACTTGTATTGATCGTTTTTAGCAGACTGCTTTGCTCGCGGTTCAGGGCGGACCTTGCCAGCAACTCCGTCGCGCCGATAACACCGTACATGGGCGTACGGATTTCATGACTCATGGTGGCCAAAAATCTGGTTTTTGAACGATCAGCATCCTCGGCGGCATTTTTTGCCTGATTCAATACTTCTTCGTTTATTTGCAATTGCTGGAGATGAGCGCGCATGCGTATAACGCTGAAGACGAGAAATACCAGAATGGCCAGGATGATATGGTGCAGGGAGTCCTGTTTAAGTTGCTGGTAGTAATCCGTCAACGTCATCTCCGCACCCGCAATATAAATCGTACCGTCCTGCGATTTCATCGGGACGAAGACGGCGCGAAAATCTCCCCAGTGATCCGAGTAGTCAATCCAGGTGGGTTCGGTGCGTTCAAAACTGTCGAGCAAAGCCTGACTGGCATCCGGGTAGGGATCGAAAAAGCGTACGAAATTCTTCTCCAAGATCTCTTTTTTCGATGCGCTGGAGCTGACCAGATAAGCCTCGCCCGAGCGTTTGACCACACTGTAGACAAAAGCAGTACCCATGGAATCGTTGAAGCTGGAAAGCCGTTGAATGGCATTCCAATCTTCCGCCTCGGATTTGGACTGTTTGTCGGTCAGATTGTCATGGTAGCGGTCGCCAAGGATGGCCGACGCCCCCAGTGCGGCATGCAGCAGCTTGTTATTAATATTGTCAGTGAGGATCCCTTGAGTCTCGACGTAGAGGTAGTAGATATAGCCACTGACACCTACTATGTAGATCAAGAGAAAAATCCACGTTTTCCGTTTGAGTTTGAACATAAATCACAGCCTCCATACTGTGGGCCCAAGCATAATTTGAAGGCGGGCTGAAAACCATTGTTTTGTTTTTTTGCTGTTTTCAGGTGAGGCGTTACTTGACCGAAGAGCCAGTTTTTTTGGTTTTTTTTCTCACGATGTTGAGTCGAATTTTTGAAATGATCAGAAATTTAAAGACAGTTTTTAACAAACTCTTGCGAAGTGGTACATGCATAAGTCCGGGAGGCGGTTTTTGAAAGTTGCAGATATAAAAATGGGCGCCTGTACCTGGCTCGCCCATTTTTATTGATGATTTAAAGTTGCGCCCGTAACCGCCGCCCGACCACATCCAGCAAATCGCAGCCGTCCCGCAACGGGATGACCAACACCCGCGCAAACTCTTGCAACAGCGCAGCATCACCACCCAGCGCGTCGCCCAGAGACAGCCCTTCCAACAGTTGAGTGACACAGCGAATGCGATACGCCGCCGTGTCATGCAACACATCGACAGGCGCTTCAGTGTCGATCAGCAGCGAAGGGATCGTGCAATCGATGCCGGTAATCGGCATGTATCGAGTCATGGTTGGACCTCCTCAGCGTCGGACACCTCACCGGGTGGATCGAGATTGTCCAGCGCCCGGTTCACCAATAACTCGCCCAGTACGGCCAATTGCTGAATCGATAGCGCCAGGCTGCGGTGCGAGCCTTCGAGTTCGCAGGCAAAGTCAGTGGCCAGCACGTTGAGCGAGGCGAGGGTTTCGCAGGCGTGGCTTAACAGGGTTTCGGTGTCGATGTTGGGGATGAGGGGGAAAACGTGGCTGATGGGGGCGGGATGTTTTGGATCGCAGAGTCGGGCACTGACGGCCTGTGGATTGATGTCTTCAGATGTCACAACAGCCATCCTTGATGAGTGAATCTAAAAACTCATATCCGCTTCAATACTTTCTTCGTAAGTCGAGAGCAACTTCTCAACGCTTTCGTTTCCGGAGTATTTTTCTTTCAACTGCTTCAGCTGCTGGTCGGTGCCCTTGCAATATTTATTTATATCGCTGATGACACGATCGAGATTTTTCGGGGCAGCGGGGTCCCGTTCAGGAATATCTCCGCGCAAAGAATCACAGTTGTCTCTGTTTTTGATATAGCTGGAGACGTCGGTCGGAACGGACTCAGTATTTTCCGTTTCGCAAGAATTTGACGTTGGCTCTGCATCGTAACCTAGGCTCAAATACAAGTGACCGTTCAAACTCCCATTTTTTCTCGAGAAGAGATGAACGCCCTCTTGACTCAAGCAGGTGCTGATAGTTGTAGCTTGGTCCTTGACCTCAACGGCTGAGACGCCGCTTTCGGTTGCATGTTTACCAACTACAGCTATGCCGATGAAAGGCGCTGTGTATTGAATGTCAAGCCCATAGATGTGCATGTCGAATTCGTTGAGCAGGTCCACTGCATCGCCCTGCTGCTGTTTTCCCCCAGTTGTCTTTGTTAACTTACAGCAAGCAACGGTTCCATCCTGAGGGAATTGGACTGAAATGACTTCGCTGCCTGAAATATTCTGGGTTGTATATAGATAAGTTTTTCCGTCTGGATTGTTTTTAACGAGTCCAAATCCAGTGTCTTGGGCAAATACTGACCCTGAAAACATAGTCAGAATTATGAAAATTGTATGTTTAATGTCCATCGGTTGACCAACGTGGAGGGTCGAAAACAAGCTTTTTAACTCCATATGTAGTACCTGCTGGATTCAAATCCCCTTTCTTTACATTTTTGCTTTGAAGCGTTGAGGTGGGTTTTGTTAATTTTTTAGGCAGTTCTCTTGGTGTGAGCTGATTTGGATGTTCTTTTGCTACACTGCACCATAGTTATGGTATGCCTTAATATTTGCTATGGTAATGTTTTTTGCATTGCATGTGGCTGTACATGAATTTCCAAACCCAAGTGTGATTTTGTAGTTTGAGCTATCTTGAGTAACGGTTATAGTGGTGGGGCCGCTGAAATTGAAATTTTCGACATTGAAATTTTCTACATTTATCATGTAAAGCTGGAATTCGTACTCGTTATAATCTTTTTCCAGCCATTTCTTAGGGGCGACTGCTTGCTCTACTTGGCTGCATAGTTTTAAGCATATAGAGTTTCCGTCCAGTATGACGTAAGAAGTGCGCATGCTGGTAGGGGAGTAGTCTTCTCCAAAAATAGAAGTCCACTGTTTTTTATTAGATATTGATGATGTCCACATTTTAGGTTATTCAAACACGTAATGGTTGGCCACACTTTTGAGGTGGAATGTTAATAAAACTGTCCCTTGTTGGGTCAATTTTTCGTGATTAATTTTCTGCCGCCTCAGCTTTGGCGAGCAATCTGTTGAGTTCTGGCTCAACTTCATCAATGGGTGTTGCCTCTATAAGTTTTCTGATGGAGGATGCGTATTTTTTTTCTATAGGTACTTCTGCCCAGTCGAGTTCGTATGTTGCGATTATTTTTACATCTTTGTAGCAGGAACTGGAAAGCAATAGTTTTAGGAGTTTAATCGCTTGTTCTGTTCTGTCTTCTCCCAATGAAACGGCGCAACGCTGTTGCCAATACTCTGGCTTCTGAAGTATTTCTTGCTCTAATCGTTCCCATTGCTGATCTTTAAAGTCTATAAGGACTGACTTTGCAACAAGCTCTGTACCGTACTCAGTCCAGTTTGACTCCTCCGAATCGCCAATCCATGAGTGAAGCTTTTCATAAGTCTCGTTTTTTTCATAACCTTTCATGGGGTGACTCCTGTTGGATAAGATGAAGTCACTGTCCCGCTTTTTTGGATCACTTGCCATTTATGTTGGGTTTTGTTTTAAAAGCTTTGAATGATGTCTGGTATTTCAGTTTCGGTTGTTTTTATGGTGTCTAACATTTCAATTAAGGATTTTATTTTATCGCTATACTCTATTGGGGCGATAAGTTGTGCGGCTGAATGAGTATCGCTTTCTATGAAGCGGCCTATGAGGGTGTCTCGACTGTTTGTTAAGAGGTCAAAGATGTTTTGCGAAGTGATGCCTTTGTCTGCTTTACTAAGTTGTTCCCATATAAGGTTGAGGTTAGGGGTGGACTTTTTGAAGATTAGAATTGTATTTCGATGCTGTGTTAACTCGTTTGGTTCGAACTTGTTGTCTAGGTTATTGCTGGATTGAATATATGAATATATTTTTGAGGTTGCATTTTTTTTTATTAAATCTTCGTCGGTTAAGGTTTTTTCAATTTCTTTGCGTAGACGTACCTCTTGAATTTTATGTTGCTCCAAGGAGTAGCCAACTGTTCGCCATTTCATCACGATTGGCCATTCGGGTGCCAAAGAATTAGTGACTTTGCTCCAAGTGGCCCATACTTCCAAAATGGACGGGCCAAGAAATGAAAAAGTTATGAATCCGGGAGCAGTAGTATAGGTTGGTTGCTCCCATAGCTTTATTCCTGGTTCACAAGTATAAAATGTGCTCATGGTCTTCCTTTCTTGAAGTAGGTGTGTGAGTTGTCTCCCTCTTTTAGGGCTGCTTTTGTACCTGTGGTCCCAGTGACTTCTGTATTGAAGTGTGGGCCTTCATTACCTTTCACGTGGCCAAGGGAGTGTTCGCGTATTGTCACAGTTCGCCCATCCTTCAGGTGAAATTCGTAGACACGGCTCATTACACGACCCTTTTGGTCGGTAAGTACTTCTTTATATGACGTTGAAGGCTGCTGTGACAAAGGAACTCCGCCGACTTTTTTGGCCTGTCTGAATGCGGCTTTCCTAGTAAGGGTGCTGTCATGGCCTTTTGGTAGTTCAACTTCATTCGCTTCTACCTTTGAACTACTCGTATCATCTGGTTTTCTCTTGGTTCCGTTTTTTGTTTTTCCAGGACAATTAGTACTCAAGCCCAACGGATCCACCCAACCCGTAGGGTTGGGAACGTATTGGTAACTGTTCAACCCACCCGCCAGCTTGATCGGATCCGGAGTCAAAAACCGTCCAGTACCCGGATTGTAGTAGCGATGGCGGTTGTAGTGTAAACCTGTCTCCGCATCGAAGTACTGGCCTTGGAAACGTAGCGGATTGTCGATTTCGGCGACGTCCAGCGCGGCGAGGTTGCCGTAGGCGCGGTATTTGGCCGACCACATGATTTCGCCACTGTAATCGGTGAGTTCCTGCGGGGTACCGAGATGATCGAGGTGGTAGTAGAAAGGTGCCGCCTTCAGGGGGCCTTCACCGTCTAGCATCGCTAGAGGATGAAAGCTATCAGGCTCATATAGGTACGTGCGATACCTGTTTTCAGCGCTTTCCGTGAGTAAGTGATCTCCCATCCACAGGAACTCGGTGGTTTGGCCGTCGACAGTCTTTTCGATGCGTCGGCCGAAGGCGTCGTACTTGTAGGACGCGACGCTGCCACCCGGCAGGCTGACGCCGATCAGGCGATGTTGGCAGTCGTAACGGTACTCGGTAACCAGTTTCTGCCCGGCGCCGCGGCGTTCGCGGATCAGGTTGCCGTAGGCGTCGTAGTCGTAATGACGGTCGCCCTGCATCAGCAGTCGGTTGCCCTTGACGTTGGCGAAGTTCGCGGTCGGCTCGTTGTTTTGGCCGAGGAGGTTGCCCGCCGGGTCGTGGGCGAAGCTTTCAGGCGTAGCGCCGCGTACATTGATCAGGCGGTCAAGCGGATCATAGTGATAGCTGCGGTGGCCTTTGCGGCTGTCGTCGATGCCGGCGAGGTTGCCATTGGCGTCGTAGGTGTAGCGGCGCTGGAACAGATTCTTTTCGCGCTGGCTGACGCTGTGTGCTTGCAACCGACCCTGTTCGTCGTACTGGTATTGGCTGAGCAGCAGCCCTTGTTGGCGCTGTTGTTCGCGGCCGGCGTTGAACTGGTGGCTGGTCAGGCGCGAGCCGTTGAGGTCGATGCTGCTCAGCTGGCCGCCAGGCTGGTGGCGGTAATCGAGCTTGCTGCCGTCCGGGAGGCGGCAGTGTTTCAGTTGGCCGACGTTGTCGTACTCGTAGCGCAGAGTGCCCCAGCCCTGGTGCTCGGTGATCAGGCGATCTTGCAGATCGTATTCGTAGGCGAGGGGCCAGTGGCTGTCGTCGACGTTGACAAGGCGCCCGAGGGAGTCATAGCTGTAGTGAATTTCTTCACCGTCAGCCAGGGTTTTCACCAGCAGACGGCCAGCAGCGTCGCGCTGGTACTCGGTGATCAGCTCGCTGCCGTCGTCGCCGAATTCAGTTTTCTTCAGCAGTTGGCCATTGAGATCGTACTCGTAAGCGGTACGGCGACCGTCGAAACCGGTTTCCTGCTGGATCAGGCCGTTAGGGTAATAGTCGAGGCGGTAGTGCTCGCCACGTTCGTTTTCGATCTCGGTGAGCAGCAGGCGCGAGTTGTCGTAGCGGTAGCGCAGCTGGCTGCCGTCGGGGTTGATGCGGCGGCTCACGAGGTGCAGGTTGTCTGCGTATTCGTAGCGGGTGATGCGCCCGAGTTCATCCCGTTCGGCGGTGACGCGACCATACGGGTTATAGGTGAAGGCGCGGGTGGCGCCGCCCGGGAGGGTGATTTGTGTCAGGCGATCAACGGCATCCCATTGGTAATGGGTGATGGCGCCGGTTTCTTCCTGACGGGTGATCTGCCGGCCCAAGGCATCGTAGCGGTACTTGCGCTGACCGCCATCGGGCAGGCGCTCTTCCAGTAGTTGGCCGAGGTTGTTCCAACCCAGTTGATGACGACTGCCATCGGGATGGCGGATTTCCAGCAAGCGGCCTTGACGGTCGTAGTTGTAGTGGGTTTCGGCGCCGTGAGGGTCTGTTTGCTGGGTGATATCGCCTTGACGGTTGCGCTCGTACTTCCAGCGCGCTTTACCTCGCTGGACATCAATGAGTTGACCATTGAAGTAGTTGTAACGGGTCGGTTCGTCTTCTGGCGGGATCACGGCCATCAAGCGCCCGGCATCGCTGTACTGATACTCGGTGATGGCGCCCATCGGGTCTTTTACTGCGATCAGGCGACCCTGATCGTCATAGGCTTTCTGCGTTTCCCCACCATCGGGAGCGGTCTCGCTGATCAAACGCGCATTCTTGTCATGCACGTACACATGCTCGCTGCCGTCGGAGTTGTAAGCAGTCACTGAACCTTTGTCATCCCACTCGTAACGCGCTTCCAGCTGCGAGTAGTTAGCCCAGTGGCGGATGCAACGGGAAAGCTTGCCTTCACGCTCCCATTCCCAGAAAAAACTGGCACCACCGGCCAGTTGCCGTTCCAGAATGACGTGCTGGTCGTTGTAGTGGTAATGCTCGGTTTCACCTGCCGCATTGGTCGAGGATACGAGCTGATTACGCGTGTTGTAGCGGTAGGAGACCAAGGTCTGAATGGTTAGCCATGGATCCTGGCGTTCACCGCGGTCGTTGTACTCGGAGCGTTGTTGCTGATGATCCACTGCGGCGATATGACGGTCGTCGTAACGCAGCAGCAAGGCGCGGCCTGCACCGTTGTCGATGCGTTGAATACGGTCGACAAAGTCATAACTGATATGCACCCGATTGTCGTAGGCGTCGCTGATGCTGATCAATCGCCCGGCACGGAAGTGATAGAAGCGTGCTTTTGGTCCCGCCTGGGTAAGGGTTAACTCACCGGGTGCATCGCCCAAATAAATCGCCGCCTGCGCCAGGCTGTTGGTGATAGCCGGGCGTTGTTCGGTTGGTATCGGGAAGCGGATCTGGCGGTTTTCGTTGTCCGTCCACAGCACACCTTCATCGTCCAGTTGCAAACGATGAGACAAGGAATGGCTCCAACCGTGGCCAAGACGGCTGTCGATTTCGACCGCACTGCTTCGGTAAAGGCGCGTCCATTCCAGAGGTAACAACCCACCCAGCTCGCCGTCGGAGAGGGTCAGCAGTTCCTCGCCGGTCACCATCGAAATCGGGTCGTCTTTGAGGCAGGTTTTATTGGCACACTCGGTGGGTTGGTCAGCCGGGTTTTTCGATTGGTTTGGCGCGTTGTCGACCGCTTCTTTTTGCTCGACGCGTGTGGCGCTTTCAGTTTTGCCGCGCGCCTGGATCTGCGCATCCGTTTCCACTTTTCCACCGGAGACAGGTGGCTTTTTCTTCGGCGCCATTGCTGTTTCGGCGGGTTTGGGCGGGGCGATCTCAACGTTGGCTTTACGCGCCGGGTTGAATGCCGAATTGCCATTAAGCAGTAAAGGCCGAGCAGCCTCGGTATGCGGTGTGGCGCTTGTTTTGCTGACTTTCATCAGCATGCCGGTAAAATCTTCAATCAGTTTCACAACTTTGGCGCTGTTTTGCGTGGCTTTAACTACCTTCGTGCCAATGCGCACGGCCAGGCCGAGACCACCGGTCAGGACCACACCGACCAGAATGTTCAGCAGGAACTCTGTGGTCAGCTGAGCCAGCACTTCTGTGCATGTCTGCGGCGGCAGCATCTTCACCCAGGCCATGATGGCGGCAACGTAGATCCACATCAGTGGTTCATCGCTGGCGATCAACAAGGCGGTGTGAATGGCCTCAGCGGAGGCGTCATAAATCTTCTTGATTTGCTCTTCGGTGAAGAAGTTTTTCAGCTTCTCGTAGTTCTCACGAGGATGCGCAACCAGGTTGTAGAGGCTTTTGATATCGCCCCACAGACCCATGATCGCTTTCAGAAAGCCTTCCCATGCGGCCTCCAGTTCCTGCAGGGCACGGCCACCCATCGAGGCATCGGTATGTGCCTGCCAAAGCGGTAGGAAACTGGTGCTCCATTCAGTCTGCAACCAGCCGCTCAAATCGCCGATCACGCCCTGATAGGAATTGAACAGGCTGTCGATCTGCGCGCGAGTAGGATTCGGGAAGAACGTGATTTTGTATTGCTGATTGGGCGTGAGGCCGGTGACTTCCAGAATCCCGGTCGAGTCGATTGTCTTGTTGATCTCCGGTCCGGCTTCGTTCTTGCCAGTGAACCGGCCATCCACCACAGGCACCAGACGGACCGGCGTATTGCCAATCGGAACAAATCGCGCAGACTCGAAGCTATGCACAAGCGTGAGCTTGCCGTTGGCCGGGCAGTTGGCATAAAGGGTGTTTTCCTTTTTGCTGTCCTTGTCCTGAGTACCGACCTCATCACCGACCTTGAATTGCTGTTCCGCGTCCAGCACACCGCCGTACCAGGCCTCGGCATGCTCACGGTAATCCTTCAGGCACTTTTTGAAGTCACTGATGATGGCCTGAGCATCAGGTTGTTTTGCCGTGAGGTTGCCTACGATCTCACCCATCAAAATGCTCATACAGCCACCTCATTTTCCAGATGGGCCTTCAACAGCCCGGTGAAATTTTCTTCCGTGAGCGGCGTGCGTTTTACGAAGCGCGCCACTTTTGTTCGTAGGTTGGATTCGGGAAACGAGAAGTACAGGTCGGCGTGATCCTCCTTCAACCACTGCATCATGTTGCCGACTACGGTCGATGGGTTTTGCTTGGTCAGGCCATCCAGCAACGCCTTCGGCACCTCCCACCACGGCCAATCCTTCGCCGGCGGCACCACTCTCGGCCCCACCTCCAGGCTTTTGCCATTAATCAGATACCGATCAAACACCGGCAGCACTTCACCGGCGGTATCGCCGAGGCCTTCCAGAATCGGGTAGATATGCCGCCCATCCCAGAACCGGAAAAACACTTCGGTCCCATCCGGCATCCGCACCTGAGTGAGGCTACGCAGATGCTCGAACACCACGTTCGGTTCGCTGCGGGAAACGGCCAGCCACCCCCAATCGAGGGCGTCCGTTTCGGCAATCCATGACAGGAAGCTTGAATTGGGTTTCAACTCGGTAAGGTAGGGCATCACCGGCTGCCAGGCCGCGTAGGGTGTACCGCCCCAGATCGGGATCGCCTGGGTTGTAGGTTCGTTTTGGTAAAGCGTCTTGAGCGCTTCGGCATCGCTGGCGGCGCTGACGATCAGGTAGAGGTGTTCACCCGGTAGCAGCGGGGTTTCGGATAACCAGACCTGTGGATTGATGTCTTCAGATGTCACAACAGCCGTCCTTGATGAGTGAATCTAAAAACTCATATCCGCTTCAATATTTTCTTCGTAAGTCGAGAGCAACTTCACAATGCTTTCGTTTCCAGAGTATTTCTCTTTCAACTGCTTCAGTTCTTGATCTGTGCCCTTGCAGTATTTATTGATATCGCTGATGACACGGCTGAGGTTGTCCGGGTCGGCGGGGTCCGGCTCAGGAATATCTCCGCGCAGAGAGTCACAGTTGTCTCTGCTTGTTATGTAATCGGAGACGTCGCCAGGCACTGAGCCATCGCTTTCGGCTGCACAAGAAAGCAGTGGGAGGGTGAATGCGATGAGCAAGAAATAGCGCGCGATTGTGTACATTTTAGTGCCCATCGTTTGACCAGTGAGGTTTGTCACTATTTCCACCAACAAATTTGATCACGCCATAAGTGGCCCCTACGGTATGAAGCTCACTGTTCATCCCGGTTTTGGGATCTGAGCTTATAGTGACCGCCGTTCCTGAGACATTATTTATTGTTAATGTCCCGGACCAGCTGATGTTCATGTCGATCGCCTGTTTCTGGGTGTGCCGTGAGTTAAGCGCCGGGGCGACGTTCAAGCCGCTGATTCCGTAGCCATTCACCATGGCCCTGGCTGCTTGTACAGAGGCCTGTTGATCAAACGCGCCAGACTCGGAAGTATGTGCCCATTGGATTTTTATAACGTCACCGGGATAGCTAGGAACCTGTTGTGGGTCGTAGCCCGTTTTAACGATTTTCCACGACCAGTGCATTAAATAAGCTCTTTCCGGAGGCCGATATGTCGCAGAAATATGCACCGTCCCGCCGGCAGCTCTTACTGCATCGAGAAACTTTGTTACGGCTTCACGAAATGGAGACGCAAGTGACGTGACATTAGCGCTGCCCAGGAACCTTGCCACCCACTGAGCACCACTCGGTTCATCCGCTGAAACACTAACAGCTACAGGCGTCGGATCCGCAGTCGGAGTGAGTGTCGCTTGTAGTGTCGCCATAGTAGGGGGCCTCGATGGTGGCTTTTTCTGGTTTGTTGGATGAAACTTTTTGGGTCAAACCTTTACTGTCGGTAACACCCTTAACAATAAGTCCAGACTCAAGCTTGATTTGGTAAGGAGTATTCGGCTTGGGTTTGCCCGTTTTTTCGTCATTCACGACGAACACTAAATCGTGGGTGATTTTTTCAGTATCGTGGTTGGGTTTTTCTATATCGCATACACCTGCCTTACACTTTTGGCACTCTTCACAGAACGGCGCATTCCGTTTCAGCGTATTGATCTGCGCCGGGCTCAGCACCGCACCCGCCTTATCCGCATCCGCCTGTTTCAACGCCCCAGGCATCAACGGCGCAGCACCCGTCCCGCTACCGGGGCTACCCCCGGAGTTCATGTTGATCACCGGCCCGCTTAGCGTTACGCCGCTGGCGTCGATCTTGATGAAGCTGCCGCCGCCCTTGAGGGTGAGTTCGCTGCCCGCTTCAAGCACGACTTTCATGCCGCTGCTCAGGTGGATTTCCTGGCCGGCTTCGATGAACTGGCCGGTGCCGATCTTGATGTGCTGGTTGACGCCCACGGTCAGGTGGTCGTTGGCGCGGGCTTCGACTTTGCGATCGGCGTAGACGGTGTGGTGTTCTTCGGCCTTGAATTCGCTGTAGCTGTTTTGCTCGACGGTGTCGTGGCGTTCGTTGCCGACGCGGATTTTCTGGTCGTTCGTCCCAGTCGCGCTGGGCATGCAGGAAGATCTGTTCCTGGCCCTTTTTGTCTTCGATGCGCAGTTCGTTGTAACCACCGCCACCCGGAGAGCTCAGGGTTTTGAAGGTACTACGGGTTTTGTTCGCCGGCAGGGCGTACGGGACGACGTTTTCCTTGTGGTACAGGCAGCCGCTGATCAGCGGTTGGTCGGGGTCGCCTTCGAGGAAGCTGACCAGCACTTCCATGCCGATCCGCGGGATGGCGATTCCACCGTAATGGGCGCCGGCCCAGGCGGAGGAGACGCGCAGCCAGCAGCTGGTCTTGTCGTCGGCCTGGCCTTCGCGGTCCCAATGGAATTGCACTTTGACGCGGCCATACTGGTCACAGTGAATCTCTTCACCTTTAGGCCCGGTGACCACGGCGCTCTGGCTGCCGAGGATCCGTGGTTTGGGGTGGTTCAGCGGCGGGCGGTTCGGCACGTCCCAAGGGGTGGCCTGGAAGCGGTTGCGGTAGCCCTGGTGGAAATCGTCCTTGAGGTTAGTCGTGCTGCTGGTGACCGACTCTTCCAGCACTTGCGGCTGTTTGCCTTCGTGGAGGATTTCGGTCAGCAGCCACAGGTCATTCCATTTAGGCTTAGGGTGTTGGGTCAGGGCCAGGAAGTGGCCGCTAACCAGCAACGGCTGATCGCTTTTGCCTTCGACGAGCTGGAAGTCGCTGCGATGACGTTCGAGGGCGCGCTTGGCCAGGTGCTTGCCGCGTTCGCGGTCGATGAAGCGACCGGGGTAGTCGTAGTCTTCGAGGTCGGGCAGGGCGTCGCCACGGTGTTCGCTTTCCAGGGTCAGGCGCGGCTTTTCGAAGTCGTAGTCGCGGCGGGTGGTGCGGCTGGTGCGGGTTTCGAGGCGCAGGTCGAAGCGCTTGATCACCGGGTCGTTGGCGACCATGCCGGAGTCTTGCTGGTAACTCACCGGCGCGAGTTTGCGGAACACCGTCTGGTCATCGCCGAACACCAGCTTGTGGGCCGTGGCGCTGTGCTGGAAGTGGTAGTGGATACCTTCTTCCTCGCACAGGCGCTGGATGAACTGCAGGTCCGATTCATCGTACTGAACGCAG
>LNAP01001028.1_pt1 | contig 79028 bp, 71 predicted proteins | sample 602601 | NCBI WGS metagenome assembly LNAP01 (sample SAMN02440304, study PRJNA202911) | soil metagenome | biome: Subtropical and temperate rainforests or woodlands; isolation source: soil samples (1 kg each in a 20% v/v slurry with milli Q water) were... ...
TGTGGGGTTTCCCCATGTGAGAGTAGGTCATCGTCAAGATTAAATTCCGAAACCCCAATTGCGAAAGCAGTTGGGGTTTTGTTTTGCCCGCAGGAAAGTGGCGCAAAAATTCCCGAGTAAACGGTCCGGCGCGATCGATTCATTGACATGTTAAATCCTGCTAGCGGTCCCGTAGACAATGGAGGCACAGGCTGAATGCCCGTGCGCTACGCGCCAGGTCGAGGCGTTTATTCGGGGACTTCCAGTCGCAAGGATAAAAAGAGCGGGGGCCTGTGTATCGCTGTGTATCCGGACCCGCTGTACAGATGCTGGTGTACAAATGCCCCTCGATCCGGATACATCCGGGATACACGGTTGCAGTCAAATAGCCTGGCCCTAGCGAGAAAGCAAATGCCTCTCGCACCACGGCTTATCGCCCCAGTGGCATGACCCTAAGCGGTCTTACCGCGTACAGTATCCGGAGAAATAACCATGTCCCATATCTCGAACAAATCCCGTATTGGCCTGATTGCTGTCGCGCTGGTTGGCAGCATGAACCTCGCTTCGTCCGCCTTCGCCGCTGACGCACTGCCTCAAGGCTACCAACTCGCCGCGGCGGAAAAGACCAGCGAAGGCAAGTGTGGCGAAGGCAAGTGCGGCGCCAGCGAAACCGGCGCCAAGGTCACCAAGACGGGTGAAGGCAAGTGCGGTGAAGGCAAATGCGGCGACGCTTCTTTCGCTCGTACTGACACCGACCACGACGGCCGCGTTTCTTTGAAAGAGTTGCTTGCCGTCGCCCCGCAAGGCGCTGAAGAGTTCAAGGCGATGGACACCAACAACGACGGTTTCCTCTCCGAAGGCGAGGTCTACAAATTCCGCACCAACCAGTTCACCTCCAACGGCAAGAAAGTACCGACCGAACTGTTCACCAAAATGAGCAAAGCGCAGAACTGATAGCCGCTGCTGCCAACTACTGCACCTGTTTCACCCCAACGCCCGATGCATCACATCGGGCGTTTTGTATTTCAAAAGGCAGGTGCCTGAGGTTCAAGTCGACCGCTGATTAATACGTCGGGCCAACAGAGTGAACTTCACCCGTTCCTCCATGACGTCCACTACCGGGGAGCCGCTGCAGACTTGCATGACCGCGAGTGTTTTTCCTTGGGGCGGACACTCGGATGACACCAGACCTGTCCTTCAGACCATTGCATCAGCTCGAGCAATTCCTGAACTTTGGGGTGATCGTTTGGAGCGTCATCCGGTAATGGCAATCCCGATGGACTGATCGACTCAATGGTCAGACTCGTTTGCCTCAACCCGTTCAGAGCAAACTCCACGATACCCCGACATACACCCCCAAACCTTCACCCGGCGTGGATCGTGCTGCGTCCAGTCCTTTGTCGTCATAGCCCGGGGTGACGGTGGCGGCGTAGTGCTTGTCGGTCAGGTTGCGCACGTCCAGCCAGGTCTGCCAGTCGCCCTTGGGTGTGTTGTAACCGAGGGTGGCGCCGAACAAGGCATAAGGATCGGCGTAATAGCTGTTGGCGTAATCCACCGCAACTTTGGACACCCACTGCGTGTTGAACGCTGCGAAAAAGCCTTGCGGCCAGTCGTAGCGCAGCTCGCCCTGGTAGTAGTGCATCGGCAGGCCCGGCAGACGGTTGTCGCCGAAGCGGTCGTCGTCGCGGTAGTGGAAGTCGCTGAAGGTATAGCTCTGGCGCAGGCTCAGTTGGCCGCCATCGTCCCGCGACCACAGGTTGCTCTGCAGGCTGGCTTCCACACCCTGGTGAACGGTGGGGCTGGCGTTGAGTTCGTAAGGCGTGGTGGCGCTGGCATCCGGCAATACCGAGAGCAATTCGTGACGCACTTGGGCGAAGTACCAGGCCAGGCTCCATTGCCCCATCGCGCTGTCGCCGCGGCCGCCGATTTCCAGGGTGGTTGCGGTCTGGTTTTGCAGCTTGATCGGATCGCGCTGAGCGCCTGTGGCAACGCCGCTGCCTGCCGGGAATCGAATGTTGGAGCTATAGATCAGCGACCACGGGTGTGGCGCTTCGACCGAGCGGCTGAGATTTCCGAACACTTGCACGTCAGGTGTCAGTTGGTAGCGCAGGCCTAAACGAGGAGCGTAGTCCCAGTCGTTCAGGCTTGTCTTGCCGCCCCCTTGCGGGTAGGTCACGGCACTTTCACGGCGCGTGTAGATAGCGGCGAGACCGGTCGTCAGCCACAGGTCGTCGGCAATCTCCAGGTCGTTGCCCATGTGCAGGACGGTGTCCGAGCCCTGATAGGTGAAGTTGCGAATGGGTGTGCCTGGCGTGTAGCGGGCGGTGTTGCCGGTGGGGATGCGCACCGATTCGCTGGCTCCCGCGTTGGGCAGGTGCTTGGTCACGCGAAGTCCCAGCATGCTATGGCTTTCCAGGCCCCAGAGTGTGTCGCGACGCTTGTAGTCGAACGTGCCGCTGACGTCCGTGTACGCGACCTTCAGGCGGTTGGGGCCTTCACGCAAGTCCATGGGATAGTCGTGGTAGACAAGACCGGCCTGAACGCTCGAATCGTCATCGATATAGTAAGTGGTCTTGTTGCCGATGAAGGTACTGCCCGGTTGTTCACGGCTGTCATCGCGCGACACGTAAGCGGGGTTGGCTGCTCGTGAGTCGTGCTCGATGGAGTGCTTGGTCACCCGTCCGGCGAGCTCGTTGTCGGTCTGGCGATAGCGCAGATAGAAACGCGTTTCCAGGTTCGGGTTGAAGCGATAACCGAAGTTGGCGATGACGCCCTGGCTCTCGCTGGTCGTGTGGTCCTGGTAGCCGTCGGAGCGTGCATCGGTCGTGGCCACGTAGTAGTCGAAATCGCCCAGTACCTGCCCGGAGCTGACCTGGCGCTGCTGATAACCATGGCTGCCCATCGCATAACGCACCTGTAACAGCGGTGCGTTGTAGCCGGTGTGGCTGACGTAATCGATCGCCCCGCCCAAGGCCAGGGCGCCCCGGTCGAAACCGTTGGCGCCGCGCAGCACCTCCACGTGGTCGAGCCACAGCGGTTCCAGCAGTTCATAGGGCGTGCCACCCGGGCCGGTCAGAGGCAGACCGTCGAGCAGGGTGTACAACCCCGAGGCATGGGCGCCAGGTGCACGGTTGATCCCCGACCCGCGGATCGAGATTTTTACCCCTTCGTTGCCCGCAGACTGGGCATAGACTCCCGGCTGATAAGCCAACACATCCTGGTTGCTGGCCACGCGGCCCTGCAAGGGGCGGCGCAGGTCGACGACATTGGTGCCGCCAGGCACTTCGGCAAGTCGGGCCTCGGCGTCTTCGACCGACGCGTCTTCGCCGCTCTGGTCCTCAGCCCTGATCAGCACTTGTCCAAGTTCCAGGCCTTGGGCATCGGCCATGGCCGGACAGACAAAGGCCAGGCCCAGCAGCGCAGCGGGCAAGGAATTGGGCGAGGGCATTGAGAAACTCCAGACGAACAGAATGGGCAGTGAAGAACTGCGACGTAGGGAAGAACGAAGGAAACACATGGCAATTTTGTTTTTTGACCAGATAAGCGCGGGGGAGAAGAACGCTCTTGCTACCCTACGCGCCTAATTTCTGCACTCGGCCAACACCACCTGGCAGGTATCCGGCGTGCCACCGGAGCGGCCGGCATAGCGAATGCAGTTGTTCATGGATTTCTGGCGCGCCATGTCCAGGGTATCCCCCCAAGCGAGGCCGCCCTCACCGGAAGTGGGCAATGCCTTGGCATAGCAGCTTGAGCCTATGCTTGAAGCCGAATACCGAACTGTGGAGTTTTTTCCCGAGCATCCCGCCATCATCACCAGATTGATGGCAAGCAGGGAGTGCAGGGCCCATGACGAGTATTGACGTGCTGTTTTTCCGGTCATGGCGTTTTCCTGCAACAGACGACTCGCAGTGTCTGCAGTCGTGTACTCATCAGTTTAGACGGTTGGCTGCGGTTGAGAGCTGGCGGTGTAAACCCACCACGTTGTTCACGGATGCTATTCGGCTAATGGGTGGCAAATGACTCAGGCTGGCATGCGGGCTCAAGCCAGCAGTTCGCTGATCCACCGGGCCTGCCGGGCAATGTCCTGCGCCTTCTCCATGGGCACGGCCTGTCGCGCCCGGGTGAACTGGGCCAGGGTCTTTTGCTTCTGGCGCAGCAGGCGCTGCCACTTGTCCAGGAACGCCGGGCTGCGTGCCTGCATCTGCAGCGGGCCGAAATACAACTCTTCGGCGGTGTACGTCACCGGCCCGGTGCGCTCTGCGACGATGATTTCGTAGTCGAAGCGGTTTTCCCGCAGCACCTCCTCGACGAGGATTTGGTAGCCATTTTCCATCAGCCATTGGCGCAGTGGCTGCTCGCCGCCGTTGGGCTGCAGGATCAGGCGCTCCTGGCCGTTCAGACGCGCTTTGCCATTGTCGAGGATGTCGCGGATCGTCTCGCCGCCCATGCCGCAGATACTGATCGCCGTGATCCCGTCTCTCGGCTCGATCGCTGCCAGGCCATCGGCCCGGCGCACGGTGATCCACTGGTCCAGGTCGTTCTCGCGCACGGTGCGTTCGGCAGAGCGGAACGGCGTCTCTGCCACTTCGCCGGCCACCGCCGCGGTGATGGCGCCACGGCGCATCAACGCCACCGGCAGGTAGCCGTGATCCGAGCCGATATCGGCCAGGCGCGCACCTGCTGGCACATGCGCCGCCACGTGCTCCAGGCGCATGGACAATGTCTGTTCGTTCAACTGCAGCCTCTTTTCATTACGAGCGCCCGCCACTTTTGGCCGGATCGGGACGCGATTCTGCCGAGCTACGCGGTGCATTACAAATGCCTGCCATCCGATGGCCTGACCACGAACGCCCCTTCAACCTTTACGCAACTGCGCCGGACTCACGCCAAGGCGTTGCTTGAAGGCGGTCGCCATGTGCGCCTGGGAGTTGAAACCGCAGGAGAGGGCGATCTCCGGCAGGCTGGCTGTTGAATCGCGCAGCCGGGCACGGGCCTTGGCGAGGCGTCGGTCGATCAGGTAGCTATGCGGGCTTTTGCCCGTCGCGTTTTTGAATGCGCGCATGAAATAGCCTTCGGACAGTTCAAGCAATCCTGCCATCGCCTGCACACTGAGCGGGCCCTCGAGGCCCGCGTCGATAAATTCATCGAGCAGGCGCATTCGGCTGTGGGTGATAGACCCCTGGAACGGTATCGACGACACGTCGTGCCCCTTCGCCCGTTGAGCCAGGGCAAGTGCCCAGGCCTCCCAATCGTCATCCACCGAGGCACGCAACAGCGCGCTGCGCATTCGCAACGCGAGGGTAATGGCCTGCGGATCAATGCGATTGTTGAAGGCATGATCACCTATCCATTCCATACCCTCGGTATGTATGACCCGCAGGTACTCACCGCCTTGGGATGATTCGGACAGCACGTCGCAACCGACCGGGACGAACGCCAGGCTATTGGGCGTGGCCAGGAAAGGGTGCACCCGGTCGCTGCCGATCGCGTGCAGGCCTCGCTGGCTGTCGAAGGCAAAACCGATCGCCGCGTGGGTCGCTACATATCGGGCTGAGTAGGCGCAACCGGGTAACAGTTCGATCGCCCAAGGCCCTGCCTCGGCACGGCGGACCGGTTCAGGAACGAGCGATGGCTGCAGGCGGTTTCGACGGTTCATAAGCGCCATAGTAGAGAAGAGCGGGCATAAAAGTCAGGTCAGTTTTTTGAAAGCCAGCGCAGTGCAGCGGTGCCTAGACTGGGCAAAACCTCAGGAGGCTGCTTCATGAACAGACTGACTCGCGACGATATCGAACAAGCGGCTCGCCATGTGTACCAGGTCATGCCCGCCACCGCCCAGTACGCTTGGCCCTTGCTGGCGGAGCGTGTGGGTTGCACGGTGTGGGTCAAGCATGAAAACCACACCCCTACGGGTGCTTTCAAGGTGCGCGGCGGCATTACCTTCATGCACTGGCTCAAACGTGCGCACCCGGACGTGAAGGGCATTGTTTCCGCTACCCGAGGCAACCATGGCCAGAGCCTGGCGCTGGCCGCAAGCGCGCTGGGCTTGCGGGCGTTGATCGTAGTGCCGGAAGGCAATTCGCTGGAAAAGAACAATGCCATGCGCGGCTTCGGCGGTGAAGTGGTCGAGTATGGCCGCGACTTCGATGAGGCCCGTGAAGAGGCTGCACGCCTGGCAAAAGTGCATGACCTGTACCTCGTGCCGCCATTCCACACCGAGCTGGTCAAAGGCGTGGCCACCTATGCGCTGGAACTGTTCAAGGCTGCGCCGGACCTGGACACCGTCTATGTACCGATTGGCTGTGGCTCTGGGATTTGTGGAGTAATCGCCGCCCGCGACGCACTGGGCTTGAAAACCCAAGTGGTGGGGGTGGTTTCCACAGAGGCGGCAGGCGCCAAGCTATCGTTCGAAGCGGGAGCAATCTGCGAAACCGCCTCGGCGAATACCTTTGCCGATGGCCTCGCCGTACGCAAGCCGGTTCCCGAGGCCTTCGCTATCTACGGGGCAGCGGCGGCGCGGATCGTATCCGTCAGCGAAGGCCAGATTGCCGAGGCCATGCGCGTGTATTACACCGATACCCACAACCTCGCTGAAGGGGCAGGCGCGGCGGCCCTGGCGGCGCTTATTCAGGAGCGTGAAACCATGGAAGGCAAAAGGGTCGGAGTGATTCTGTCTGGCGGGAATGTTGACCGAGCGGTGTATGCGAGAGTGATCGCCCCAGACCTTCATGCCTGAGTGGAGGCCTGTATCTCATAAATGCGAGGCATCTGTGTCTATCGCAAGTCTCTCTGGATGGCTACGGTCCACAGACATTCTTCATTGATGAGGCAACCATGGATCTCACGGCTGTTCCCTTTGGTACGACTGATTGGTCGACGGTCGAACCAGTCCAGCATGCTGGACAAACCGGTACCGCCTCTTGGCGAACGTGCCAGTTTGGATCGACGCGCGTGCGGATGGTCGAATACAGTCCCGGCTATCTGGCCGATCACTGGTGCTGGAGGGGTCATATCCTGTTGTGCCTGGAAGGCGAGTTGCACACGGAACTGGAGGATGGTCGCCAGTTCACACTTACCGCCGGGATGAGCTATCAGGTGGGTAGCAATGCAGAGGGGCATCGATCTTCCAGCCCCCTGGGTGCCAGGTTGTTCGTGGTGGATTGACGCTGGGAGTGACCACTTGCGCACGTTCTTCGTTATCGCCCGAGTTGCTCCACCAATTCAGGCGTCACGTAGTGTGGTCCGTCGAACAGGTAGAGCGGATAGCCGTCATAGGCGGCCAACTGCGGTTTGAGCTCGGCGGCGGTGGCGGAGCGGAATCCGCCACCGAAATTGGGGCGGAAGGCTTCGACGATGATCCGCACACGGTCTTTGCCCAGACGCTGGCGCAAGGCGTCGGCGTAGGTTCGGGCGACCGGCGCGGTGCGGGCGTAGACACCGACGCCATCCTGGAAAAACACGCCAATGTCATTCGGCAGCCACTGTTTGAGCCATTCGGCCGTGGCGACGGGGCCGATATTGGCGCCGTCGTAAACGCTGATCCACAACGGTCGCGGCAGTTTGGCAAGCAGGGCGGGCAACTCTTTGGCACGGGTCCAGCTGGGGTCGACTTCGGCAGGAAAATACCAGCCGGTGACGTGGAGCGGTGTAGGCAGTTTGGCGATGCGTTCCGAGACTTTAGCCAGTTGCTCGATGTTGTCCCGCGAGCGATTTTCGCTGAAGTAACCCGCCAGCCCGAGGATCACATCCTGCGCCCAGGGCGCCTTGGCGATGCGCACCCAGTCGGGCAGCACCGGCACACCGGGCAGGCCGGTGCCGGGGATGAAGGCCTGGTCGTCAACGACGGTCCATTGCACCAGCAGTTCACGAGCACCGAGTTTTTCCCAGTGACCGTTGATGCCGACCGTTCTGTTGTCCGGCTGCCAGACGATGCCGACAATCCCCGGGTTCAGGGGCTTGTTTGTCATGTAGAGCATGCTGGTTCCTGCGCTGAGGGTGACGGCAAACAACAGCGCCGCCACGCTGGCGCGGCGGGCGGTATAGCCAAAAATATTCACGGCAGTGCCTTGTTGATGCGTTGATGCCATTGGCTCAGCGAGGTGACGCCCTTGGCGCTCCAGTTGGCAGTCGCATCCGGGCCAAGATGAAACTGCCCCTCATTGAATTGCCAGACGATCACTTGCGGCTTGTGTTGGGCAAAATCCGCCGACTCCAGGTATTGCAGCAGCGTAGCCCATGGGCCGACATCACCGGGGTTCCAGGTCAGCGCGACGGGGCGGTCCAGCGCATTGGAGAGCTTCTGGGTAAAACCCAGGTAAGGCTGGACAAAGCTGTTGCCGATGACTTGCACCGGTGCCGGCGCGTCATCGATCAGCAAGTCGTTTTCTGCCTGATGGCGAACGGTGTAGAGGTCGCGGCCAATCGCCTTGCGTTTGATCGCCGGCAGAAAATTGCTCGCCAGATCGCCGAACGCGCGGCGGTCGAACCACGGGCCCAGCGCGGCGCCGCCACCGGGTTCGCCTTGCAGCCGATAGCGTTCGCCAATCAGTTGCGCCGTGGCGTCGGCGGTGTTTTCGGCGCTCCAGGCGGTCCAGTGATAGTCGGCGCGGTAAAACGCCGTTTGTTTGCCTTGCTCGGTCCTTTGCAGGATGGGCTTGATGTTCAGCGTACTCAGTCCGGCGCGAGTCAGGTCACTTTGCAGGTGTTCGTAACGCTGCATCACTGCCGCGCTGATCGGCTGATCGACGGGCAGGCGCTGGGCATAGAACGGCGCTTTCATCGGCACAACCAGCACGATCAGCCCGATGTGTTCGCGTTCGAGTTGCTGCTGCAATTCTTTGATCAGCACAACATTGCGGGCAGTGCCGGTGTTGTCGACCTTGCTCAGGCTTTCCCAGGCCGGAAACAGCCACCCGCCGTCGCCCGTGATCACTGCCGAAGCCGCTTGGACGGCGGTGCTCGAGAGGCTCAGCAACAGACCCGCAATCAGGGTGGAAACCGCCAGGCGCGGGGTCAAGCGAACGTGTTTAAAGGGAGAGGTCATGGCGCGGTCTGGTCCACAAGGCCAATCAATCGTGGCGCCTGGCCGGAGCCGATCAGGAACAGGCTGTAACGATCGCCGGCCTTGAACGGTTCCAGCTTCAACGGCAGGCTTCTGTGCTCATTGCAGCTGGCAACCAGCGTCGCCTGAACCGGGTTGATCGTGCGCTGGGCCTGACCGTTGAACGGCACCTGGCTGAACACCGTGGCGCCATTGGCCAATTGGACGTTGGCCTTTTCGCAACCGCTGCCCAGGTTGTACACGTTGAGTTCGGCGCGCAGGTCTTTACCGCGCAAGGGCGGGTCGATCACCAGGCGAGGTGCACGTGCCGGGTCGCTGTCGAGAATCAGCGTGACCCACGCACTTTTTGGTGCGCTCAAGCCCTGGATCACGCGACCATTGACGGTGACCTGCAACGGCTGTCGCGAGTCGACGACCTGAAAGGGACTGGCCACCGCACTCTGGGCGGAAAGTGCGACGCTCATGCCTTGGCCTACCTGAACCTGCATGGCCGTGTCGGATGGATTGACCACCCGCAGCCACGCCGAACCCTCGGGCAATGCGGGTGCGTACAACCGGGCAATGTCGGGGGCGGCCTGGGCCCACGACGGGAGGAGGGCAAGGCCCAGCCACAAACAGATTCGAACGTTCATACAAGTCCTCAATAGGAATAAGTCAGGCGACCGAATACGCCTTGAGCGCGGTCATCGCCCAGCACCTTCACGCGGTACTGCAAGGAAAAATCCACGTAGGAGCGGGGCGCGTTGTACGCGTCCTCGCGGAACCAGTAGCGGACGTTATTGCCGACACCCACGCCTCCGGCCTTGCCGGACGATGATTCGGTGCGGCCATCGGCATCGGTCCCGCTGTTCATTTTCGAGTCGTAGTCGAAAGCGGCCACCACATGGGGGAAGGTGACCCAGCGCGAGCCCGCGCCGCCAATGGCGTAGCTGCGACCGACCTGCCATTCGCTGTTGAAGTAGTCCCGCGAGTCGTTGATGTAATGACCGGCTTCAGCGAAGAACTGCGAGGTCCACCAACTGGAAGCATCGACCCGCAGATCGGTGCCGACGCTTGAGCCATACCCCAGGCGCACCAGCCAGTCACCGTCGACGTCTGACGATCCCAAGGGGAATGTGCGCTCGAAGGCGGCCATCACGTTCAGCGACGTGAACGGTTTGACCCGGATTCCGACGGCGCCTTGCAGCGCATCGAAACCGGTATCCGAATCGCCGTTCTTGCTCCACAGCGTGTCAGTGATGCGGCCGTAGAGTTCGACAAAGCGAGCGTTGCGATACCCCAAGGCACGCCAGGACAGTTCGGTGCTGTTTTGCAGGCTGTCATTGCTGCTACTGCCGCTGCCGGGCGCCGAACTCAGGCCACTGCTGGAATTGTTGCCGCGATAGCTGGTGGTGCTGGTCAAGCCGACTCTGCACGACACATCGCCCACCGTGCGGCGGGTGTCGAACAGCTGTTGCGCAGGCATGTCCAGGTCACCGGACGCTTGCGCATCGATGACGCGTTTGAAGTAGGCCACGGCTTGCGCGTCGTCATTGACCCGGATGGCGTTATAGGCCGCGTCCTGAGTGGCTGTCGGCGTGAGTGGGGTGACTGCATCGGATTGACGAAATGACGTGTGGGCACCGTCATCATCGCCGGCCTGGACCGACAGATAAGCGATCTGCAAATCGCTCATCGACTCCAGTTCTCCGGTGTCGCGCGCTTGTTGCAATCGTTCGCGCGCAGTCCGGCGCTGGCCGATGGCGGCATACAGGCTGGCCTCTTCGTAAGCGGGCAAACTGCCCATTGCCAAGGCCTGAGTAAAGTCCTGGCGTGCACCGGAATCGTCACCCGACTGTTGACGCAGGCGACCGCGTTGGGCCAGCAGCCGAGCGTCATCGCCGGTGATTTTCAGACCTTCGCTGGCCGCCGCGATGGCTTCGGGTACACGTTTCTGCTCGCCCAAGGCGCTGACCAGCAGACGTCGGTAAGCTGGATTCTGCGGCGCCCGGCGAATGGCTTCAGTCGCCAGTGCACCCGCTGTTGCCGGGTCTTTGCGGGCCAGCGCCGCGTAGGCCTGACCGGCCATCTCGGTGCCGCCGTCGCGCTGATTGCCAGGCCAGATATCGCAGACCAGGCCGAACGCGGTTTCCTGACAGTTCAACGCCGGTGCCGGAAAGCGGGTCACTGCATTCGAGCCGTTGTCTTTCTGTCGTAGCGCCATGCGAGCGGCGGTGCGTCGGCGGGCCACTTCGCCGCTTTCATCGTCGGCCAGTGGCTGCAGATGATCGAGCGCTTGTTGCGGCTCGCCATGGGCCAGTGCGGTGTCGGCGGCGAAGAAACGAATGTCACGGGTTTCTGTTGCCAGCAGGCCATCGATAGCCAGGGCATGATTCAGATCTGCCTGGGCCGCCTGCGTTTTGCCCTGTCGATCAAGGGCGTAGCTGCGCAAAATCCACGGTGCAATTTCCCCGTCGTCCTGGGCCAATGCGCCTGATGCGGCAAGCTCGGCGCCGCGGTAGTCGCTGGCGGCGAGGAGGGCACTGATCAGCAGTTGCTGATGGGCGCCGATTTCCGGCGCCCAGGCCACGGCTTTTCTGGCCTGGTCCACGGCCAGCGGCACATGGCCTTGCTCGAGGGCGCGATAGCCCGCAACCGCCAGTGGCGCGGCCAGTTGCCGACGAATCGCTTCGCGGCGCATCAGCAACGTATCGTCGTCCGGGAACACGGCCAGCGCCTGAGACGTCGCCTGATCCGCTTCCTGCAAATTCTGTTGGCGCTGCAACGACTCGATCAGCAGCAGCCGATAATCCATGCGTTTGGGTGCCTGAGCGATTGCAATACGTGAAGCTTGAGCCGCCGCGCCGAAGTCATCGCGATCATAGGCCTTGAAGGCCTTTGCCGCGGCCCCGAAGCCAGGGGCCTGACGGGACTGCGGATAGCGCTTGGGATGGTCACGCAATTCCTTGTCGCGCTCAGCCAACGCAATCAGCGTATTCAAGCGCGTGATGTCGGCGCGCTGACGCAATGCTTCGCGGGCCTTGGCGATGGCCAGGTCATAGTCTTTGCGCTCGTAGGCACTGTACGCCTCGTTGGCGGTGACATAGGCCGGACCGGTCAACGGCAGCGGCAATGTTTCGCCGTGCACAAACACGGGCAGCAGGCTCAGCCCCGTGGCCATGAGGGTCAGCAAGGGGCGGTTCATGCCGGAAGCTCCGCAGGGTAGTGGCTGTGCTGACGGGCCACGGCCTTTTCGATGGTGGAGCGGGGCAGCACGCCGCTGTCGACCAGATAGTCGCCGATGCGTCCGTGACGCTGCGGGCGGTACTGCAACATGGCGCGGTTGAACTCGTCGCGATTCAGCAGGCCCATTTCGATCAGCAGGTCACCCAACAGTGGCGCGCGGGCATCCGGCACGGCTTGGCCATCGCGCACGCTCAATTGACGCAACTGGGCAACGATTTCGCTTTCCCGGGCAATCAGCTGCACCGGTTCACTACCCAAGACCTCGCTGACTTGTTGCAGGCCGGCGGTCGGCAACGGGCTGGCCACGGCAACTTGTGCGCGGCCGTCGGCATTCAAGCCAAGCGGCACGACGCGCCAACGCAAAGCGAATTCATCGTCCAGGGTCAGGGTCGACAACTGCGCCTTGGCAGCCACATCGAATACCCGCGGCAGGTCGTTCTGGAAGGCGATGGCTTCCGCCAGTGTCTCGTCATCCAGCCAACCGTTGCTGAGCAAAATCCGCCCCAATGGCATGTGCCGGGTTTTCTGTTCGATGAGGGCACTTTGCAGGTCGGTTTCGTTGATCGCCTGCCAGGACAGCAACACGCTGCCCAGCTTGCGCGGTGCGGCCGCGACCAGGTCGGTGGACGGGAAGTCGTGCATGGTCTTGTCCCACACCAGCTTGCGGTTCAGCACTTTGCCGACGATGAACATGCGCCAGGCCCTTGATGCGGCCATGAAGTTGACGAAGTTGCCCACGACCATGCGCGGGATCGACAGCAAGCCATGCTGCCAGCCGTACAGCACGGTGGTGAAATAGCAGCGGTGGGCGATACGCCAGGCCAGCGCGATACCGTTGGCCAGCAGCAGGTATTTGATGAAACCGTTGGTCTCGAACGGCGTCGGGAAACTCACGTCCCACAGACCGCTCTGGCGCAGGATGATCAAGCCCAGCAGTTGCACCAGAATCACGTAGGCGATGATGCTGACGAACGCGGTCACCACGCCTTTGCGGTCACGGAACAGCAAATAGCGGTTGGCCAGCGAACCGTTCCAGCCCATTTGTTCCCAGCCTTGCAGACCGATGCCCAGCGTCCAGCGAGCTTTCTGGCGGAACGCGGTGCGAAAGGTATCGGGAAAGAATTCGCGCACGCACAACGGCATCTTCAGGGTCGATTCGTAAGGCTTGCGAAACCAGGATTTGCGCAACACGCGAAACTGCACCGGGAAACGCACGAAGATCGCGTTCATGCCAACCTTGGCCAGGCGCGCGCCGACGTCGTAGTCCTCGGTGAGACTGTCGGTGTTGAATGGCTGGTTCTGGGTTTCCCCGGCCAGCACTCGCAGGGCGCGATGGGAGAAACAGGTGCCGACCCCGGCGGACGGTACGGTATCGGTCATGCTTTCACGCACCACCAGATCCTTGCCGTGCCATTCGGCGAATTCGTCCATGTAGGTGCCGGCCACCCATTCGTACCAGTTGCGCTCCAGTGACACCACGGGTAACTGGATCATGTCCTTGCGCGGCAGCAAGTAGTTGAACAGGCGCAATTCCATTGGGTGCAGCACGTCTTCGCTGTCGTGCAGAACCACGCCAGCGAAAGTCATGCCGTGGGTTTTCTCGTGCAGGAATATCGCCTGGATCACCCAGTTCAGACAGTCGGCCTTGCAGGTTGGCCCGGCATGCGGGACTTCCACTCGATGCAGTTGCTTGTAGCGCCGACGCATGCGTTCCACTTCATCGATGGTGCGCTGGTCGTTGATGTAGGTGCCGACGAAAACCACATAGTTCTGGTATTCCAGGGTCGACACCATGTTCTCGATCATCGGCGCGATGACGTCGTATTCCAACCAGGCAGGGACCATGATTGCCAGCGGCTGTTCATCCCGCGCCATCAATTGCTCGGCGGTCAGCGGCCGGTATTTTCGGTCCACGGTGAACTTGCGGAACAGGCGACGAGACCAGTACCACAGGTCAATGAACAGATCGTCCAGGCTGGAGATCAGGATCAGCACCGCGACCACGATGGTCGAGATTTCCAGGAAGCTGTAGTAGTGGGCCAGCCAGTAGGGCCAATAAAGCGACGTCATCGAAGGGTTCCGTTACTGGCGATTGCGACGGGCGTTTCGGCCAGCCAGCAACAGGATGAGAACCAACAGGATGCCACCCGGGATCAGCCACAACAGCGACGGCGTGCGCCAGGCGTCGAGGCCCTTGGGTTCATTGTTGTCGATCAATTGAGTGCCGCTCGGGTCCTGGGTGTCGAAGGTGTTCAGTGCACCGTTGTCACCGAGGATCGCCACGTCGCCTCGGGTCAGCAGAATCTGTTTGGCGAAGCGTGGCGCGTCAGTGCCCAGCGGTCGATAGACCAGACCGTGCTGTCCGCCGGCATTCACTACTTGCAACGAGGCCAGGTGGTTCAGGGGATGCACGTCCAGCAACACCTGATCCTTGTGATTGATGCGCAGGCGACCCTGCTCATCCGCTTGTACCGATTCCTTGCTGTCCTTGATCGGCAGCTCGAAGGCGAGGAAGGCTTTATCCGGTGTGACCGAAATCTTTGGATCGGCACTGACTTTCAGTTGTGCCCGCAGCGGCGAAACCCCGGCGCCGTCAGCCACCGAAATCACTTGCGGCAAGCTGCTTGCCGGGTGGTCGAGGTAGGTCTGGGGGACGAGGATTTGCGTGTCCATGGCAAAGCGCGCGGCCATGCCGGAGAAGTCATCACCCAGGGCCGTCTTGTCCAGCACGATGTGGCTGGTCGGCAGCACCGAGACCGGGAAGGCTTGTGGCGTTTCCAGGCAGCGATCACTCACGGGCTGGCGCTGGAACGACACGCGCAAGACGTTCGTTGCACCCACCGCATAACGCGGGATACGCGCTTCGATGCGCTGCATTTCACCGTTGGCCACGAGCTGTTGCGCGCCAATCAGATAATCATTGAGAAACAGCGAGGCTACCGGTGCAGTGTCCGAGGCGCCGGGCGCGGCAGACACATCGATCACTGCCTTGACTGGCAAGCGGCCGTCATAGGCCACGCTGCCGAGAGGAAACGAAGTACTCCAGTCGGATTTGGCCAGCACGTCGATGGCACCAGGATTACCGCCCAGGCGGGACAAGGCCACGCGGCCGTCGGCGCTCAATGGCAACTGCGCTTCGCTGACCGTCAATTGGCGGCTGCGCGCCAAGGTGTTCCAGGCCGAACTGAACAAGGCCAGGGCCTTGCCGGTGGCTTGCGGCGCGATCATCAGCACCGGACGTGTGCCCAGTAGTGCCAGGCGCACGTTGTCTGTACCGGTGGCGGCCAGGCCTGCATTGATATGCCGTTCACGCCACTGTACCAGCGCGTTGGCGGCTGTGGCGTCGAGACCTTGAATCTGGCTGTGCAGCGCGTCCAGAGATGCATTGACGGCCTTGAGCAGTTGCGGGTCGTTGATGGCCAGGTCCGCCTGGACGTTCGGCGTCTGGCCCAACATCAGGAGGGCGCCGATTTGTGCAGCGTCCGCCAGCGCGTGCGGGCCTTTGCCGTTGAGGCTGGCGAATGCTGGAATGCTCAGCAGCTCAGCCGGAATGTGCAGGCTGCCCAGGTCAATACTGTCTTGAATGGCAGGGAAGGGCAGGATGCGGCTGTGTTTGCCGATCCGTTCCAGCGCTACCCCGAGGCGCCACGCCGCATCGTAGCTTTCGGCGGACAAGGTGCCCGACGCGACCATGATTCCCGGTTTGCCCGGCAGTGCCGTCCACGCTGCGCCGACGTCCTGCAACTGGCTGGCGTCGTAGCTGTAGGTGAGGCGCGTGTCCGGTTCGATACGCAGCACGTTGCCGATGGCGCGTTCGTCTTCGCACAACACGCGGGACACGATGGACGACCAGGCAATGCCCAGACGCAGCGAGCCGCTGTCCCGCGCTTTCTTGTCCACGCCCAGCGTGGCGCTGGCGTCACCCTGGGGTTCGCTGAGCCCTTCGGCGCGCACCGGATAACCGTCCAGTGAGAGCAGCAGCGTATTGCGGCCGCCTTCACCATTGAGATAGCTGGCGTCGAAATTCAGGGTGGCCTCCGTCAGCGGCACACCCGCCGGCACCGGCAGATAGAGCTCGCGACGGGCATCGGTGGAGCCGAGAATGATCGGCGCGTCGATCCCCAGATCGCTCAAGCGCACCTCACGCTCCTGGCGAGTGTCGGCGTTGAGCCGGTTGATCGCCTGGGTGAGCGGGCTGTCCGCGGCCAAGGCAAAGGTCGGCATGAGCGCGAGTAGGCTCACGCCACAGGCAAGGGCGCTGAGCGCACCCGTATGGATGGCAACGGAAGACTTCATTCAGGCAGATCTCGAGCAGATAGGGGGAGGAGCGGTTTTGGTTTATTGAGAGGTGGAGGCCGAGAGATTTTTCCCGGGTTCCTCGCGCACGGCAGCCGCTGTCGGGTGTTGCAGGAACCTGGGCAGCGCGCGTACCACGACGAAGTCATCGACCGCGCGACCCATCAGGGCGTCGACGATGCGCGCGCTGGCCTTTCCATCGCCATAAGGGTTGGCCGCCTGGGCGCAGCGACGCCACAGCAGTTCGTCATCAAACAGCGCGTTGACACCGGCGATAATCGAGTCCGGTGCGGTGCCAACCAAGCGCACAGTGCCCGCTGCGACCGCTTCCGGACGTTCCGTTACATCACGCATGACCAGCACCGGCTTGCCCAGTGACGGCGCTTCTTCCTGCACGCCACCGGAATCAGTGAGGATCACATGGGCACGTTGCATCAGGCGCACGAAGGTCAGGTAATCCAGCGGCTTGATCAGGTGCACATTGGGCAGATCGCCCAGTTGCTCGGTGACCGGGCCGATGACATTGGGGTTCAAATGCACCGGATAGACGATCTGGATATCCGCGCGCCGGGCCAGATGACTCAGGGCCTTGCAGATATGCAGGAAGCCTTCGCCGAAGTTTTCCCGACGATGCCCGGTGACCAGCAGCACCTTGCGGCCGCTTTGCAGAAACGAGAATTGCTGGTCCAGACTGGCCCGCAAGTCAGCGTCCTGCTCGATGCGCCGTGCGGTCATCTGCAACGCATCGATCACCGTATTGCCGGTCACGAAGGTGCGGCCCTGCAGGCGTTCATCGAGCAGGTTCTGGCGCGACTCATGGGTCGGCGCGAACAGCATGTCCGCACCCAGGTCGATGCAGCGACGGTTCATTTCTTCCGGCCACGGGCTGTAGATATCCCCGGTTCGCAGCCCGGCCTCCACGTGGCCGACCGGAATGCGTCGATGAAACGCTGCCATCGCGGCGACCATGGCCGAGGTGGTATCGCCATGCACCAGCACCCGGTCCGGGCGGGTCATTTCCAGCACCGGGTCAATTGCTGCGTATAACGCCGCAGTCAGCGAGTTGAGCGTCTGGTGTTGCGTCATCACATCAAGGGTGTAATCAGCCTTGATATCGAACAGATCCAACACCTGTTTCAGCATGCTTTGATGCTGGCCAGTGACGCAGATCCGCGAATCAATTCCCGGTTCTTCGGCGAGGGCTTTGACTAACGGTGCCATTTTGATGGCTTCTGGACGGGTTCCGAAGATCGAAAGGATTTTAATCTTATGGCGAGCGATGATGCCTTCCTTGCGCAGTTTTAGTGCGCAACACAACAGCGGCCCAGGTTTTATTGGAACTTGGGCAAGCTAGCGTTTTGAATTTAATTAAGGTCGGGTCATCGGCGTGAGAGGTGAGTAGATGTTCACTTCAGGTCAATAAGTTTGTTGCCTGGAACCCGGAATCGTCCGAATTATTAGCATCCGAGAACAGTATTTAAAAGTGTTAAATGTATTTTTTTATCAGATGGAAAAAGTTTGAAACTTTTATATGAGGGGTCGGTCTTTTTTAGTTTTTTACAATTTAAGCAAGAGTCTTGTTGTTTGTTGTGTTTAATTTAACATTATGATTTATATAGGTTTTTTTATTATTTAATACCATTCGTCGCTACGTGTGAATTATTCTCGCATTATAAGAGTCGGGAACGTTCCCGGTAAGGCGTCGGCTGGCTGGAGTATAACGGGTTATAGTCACTTAAGTGACGCCTGTATATTGTCGCGACGCAACAATGTTTTGTGAGCTTGTCGCCCGTGTTTGATAAAGGTCCTGCTGCGAATTGGCAGGTTAAGTGTTTGACTGCCAAATTAAGCCTGGCTAATCACTTCGCTTTCCAGTGTCCGCCACCCGACTCGCAATCAATCTTCAGCTGGCTCAAGTGTTCGGCGTCGTAGTAATACGTAGTCACTTGGGCATTGTCTGGAATGTTGAGCGACTTGGCGTTCTTGTCCTTACTGGTGGAGTGAGGATTGGCCAGCGACTCCTGAGTCAAGGTCGCAATGCAAGTGGCCTGATAATGACCGTCGCACTGTTTCACCTTTTTCTTGGTGCTGGTCATCATTTCCTTGCTTTCATTACTGCATGACCAATCGATGGAATTGACCGGCATGCCTTCATACTCATAGCAACTATGGGTTTCGACCACGGGCACGGAAGGGCTTTGGGAGCGGGTCAGGACGTCGCAGCCTTCAGCGAAAGCCAGGGCCGGACTGAGGCTGGCGATCAGAAACAGCACTCTACTGTTCATCGGGGTTTCCTCTCCAATGGCGCCTTGCCAGATCAAGGATCGGCGCTGATAACGTTTCGAAAACGCGATGACGCGCCGGGTTCCATTCGTTTTTGATCGGCGACAGGCTGTCACTGTAGAAGTCGCGAATCGAAGGTACGAATCATGGCGCGGTCCCCAGAGGAACCGATGGGAGGAGCGTGGACGGTTTTGCGATATCCTGATGCACCAGACTCCTGTCCGTTCACGCAACCGAGTGCCAAAAACATTGATCGAACGACGCCAATTTAGCGGAGGCATGAAGGGGAAAAATCTCCGCTATCTGAACGACAACCCCAACGAGCCTGTTCAAATGACGCGAACAGGCTTTTTGCTGCTCGAACATTTCTCGCTGCCTGCTTTCACCCAGGCGCTGGATACAATCGTCACCGCGAATCTGCTACGCCCCAAACTGTTTTCGTCCCGCACCTTCGGCTTGAACGACGGGGAAGTGGTCAGCGATCTGGGGCTGGTCATTCGGCCGGATGCGCGCATCGACTGCTCGGTGATTCACGACCTCGATCTGCTGGTTATCTGCGGTGGCTACCGAACCGAGCTGAAGGCAACTGACGAGTTGATCAGTCTGTTGCGAGCGGCCGCCGACCAGGGCGTGAGCCTGGCAGGATTGTGGAATGGCGCATGGTTCCTCGGGATCGCCGGGTTGCTCGACGGTTATCGTTGCGCGATTCACCCCGAACATCGCCCCGCGCTCGCGGAAATTGCCAAGGCCACGCACGTCACCAGCGAGCCCTTTGTCATCGACCGGGACCGGCTCACGGCGTCCAGCCCGTCAGGTGCCTTCCACATGGCGCTTGACTGGATCAAGGGCCTGCACGACAAGGCGCTGGTCGAGGGTATTGAAGACATCCTCGCGTTCGAAGAGTCCCGCTACCGGCGCATCAAACCGACGGAGAACGTCTGTGTGAGCGCTCCCTTGCGCGAGGTGGTGAAGCTGATGGACGCCAACCTCGAAGAACCGCTGGAGCTGGAACAACTGGCCGTCTATGCAGGTCGTTCTCGTCGGCAACTCGAGCGTTTGTTCAAGGAGCAACTCGGCACCACGCCGCAGCGTTATTACATGGAGCTGCGGATTACCGAGGCGCGTCGACTGCTCCAGCACACGGAGCTGTCCCAGGTGGATGTGCTGGTGGCCTGTGGGTTTGTGTCGCCGAGCCATTTCAGCAAGTGCTATAGCTCGTATTTCGGTTACAGGCCGTCCAAGGAAACGCGGCTGGTCAAATGACACTCTTCTGAGCCGGTTCTTCGAGACCGGCGATCTTTGCGTTCGACATGTGTTGTCGTACGACTATCTGAAATTAAAAATCTGCTGGCAATTTCGCCCGGACTAAAGGCTGTCGGACTGCTTCGCCCCGCGTGTTTGGCCGATAGCGAATCTTCAGCGAGGGGTGAACGGCGAGACGAACGGCAATTTTCCAGATTGACAGCCGGGTAGGGGACTCGCTATAAAAGGCGCAGTTGTACGACGACATACGATGTTACACCCCTAAAAACAAAAACCGGGTCCCATCATGAACTCAATCCGCTTTCTCGCCTCCCTGCATCCCGCTTCTTATGGTCCGGTCCTGACTGCCTGCCCGTGCGCATTGTCTGCGGCAGCTCCGCCAACCCCCTGCTTGCACGTGCTACTCGTCTGACGCGAGCCGCAGAGCGGCGTGCTGCGCGTAAGAAGTGATCTCGCTTGAAACCGAGAGATCATCACCATAATCCAATAATAAAGTGATGCCATGAATCTGAACGAGCCCATCAATGCGCAACGTGTCGGCCAGGCTGTCGGTAAATACCGCTGGACGATCTGCGCGCTGCTGTTTTTTGCTACCACCGTCAACTACCTGGACCGCCAGGTGCTCAGCCTGCTGGCACCGGATTTGTCGACGCAATTTGGCTGGAGTAACAGCGACTACGCCAACATCGCTTCCGTTTTCCAGTTTGTGTACGCGATTTCCATGTTGTTTGCTGGTCGGTTCGTCGACAGGATCGGGACCAAGAAGGCCTACATCATTGCGATCAGTATCTGGTCGACCGGCGCCATGATGCATGCCTTTTCAGTACCGATGGGCGAGGGCATCGCAGCGGTGTGCGGTGCGTTCGGACTGGCTGTCATCCCAGTGTCGATCGCAGGCTTCATGCTCTCCCGCGCCGTGTTGGCGATAGGCGAAGCGGGTAACTTCCCGATCGCGATCAAGGCCACTGCCGAATACTTCCCCAAGAAGGAACGCTCCTTCGCCACCGGTATCTTCAACTCCGGCGCCAACGTAGGCGCGATCCTGGCACCGATCTGCGTACCGCTGATTGCCGGCCTGTGGGGTTGGGAAGCGGCGTTCATCGTGATCGGCATGCTGGGCTTCGTCTGGGTGGCCGTGTGGATTGCGCTGTACGACAAACCGGAAAAGCAAAAACATCTCTCGGCGCAGGAGCTGGCCTACATCCGCAGTGATGCGCAGGTGATCGATACTCCGGCGCCGAACGTCGCCGAAAAGAAAGTATCGTGGTTCAAGTTGCTGACCTACCGCCAGACCTGGGCTTTTGCCTTCGGCAAATTCATGACTGACGGCGTGTGGTGGTTCTTCCTGTTCTGGCTTCCGACGTATCTGTCAGCGCAATACGGCATGAAAGGCCAGGCCATCGTGTGGCCGCTGGCCGTGTTGTACAGCATGACCATGGTGGGCAGCATCGGCGGCGGCTGGTTCCCCAGCTACTTCATGGCTCGCGGCGACGCGCCGTATGACGGTCGTATGAAAGCCATGCTGGTGATCGCTTTCTTCCCGCTGCTGGTACTGTTGGCGCAGCCCTTCGGATACATCAGCTTCTGGGTACCGGTGCTGTTGATCGGCGTAGGCGCGTCGGCGCATCAGGCGTGGTCGTGCAACATCTTCACCACCGTGTCCGACATGTTCCCGCAAAAATCCATCGCATCGGTGGTCGGCATTGGCGGATTGGCGGGCGGCTTGGGCGGCGTGGCAATGACCAAAGTCGGCGGCTGGGTGTTCGACTATTACAAATCGATCAACGACATTCACACCGGCTACATGATCATGTTCGCCATCTGTGCGGTGGCTTATCTGGTGGCCTGGAGCGTGATGAAACTGCTGGTGCCACGCCATAAGGAAATCACCGACCTGTAAGGGGCGGGCCCGACAAAAGTGAATGGCAAGGCCCGATTTTATCGAGCCTTGCCATTTTGCGTATCAGCCCAACGTAAATCGTTCGGGCTTCTGAAGAAGGTTGCTGCCTATCGACCATGAGCAACCGCCGCCAGTTGCCCGGCATCGACGCGCACAAAAATGGAGTCCCCGACCGCCGTCAGCACATCCCCGGCATAGACCTCGCAGACGACGCGGGTTTTGCGTCCCACTTCGCCTTCCACTTTCGCACGCAGGGTCAGCGGTACGCCCATCGGCGTCGGCTTGATGAATTTGATGCCCAGGTTGCCAGTGACGCAGTTGATGCGCGGTAGGCTGGCGACTTCGCGGTTTTCCATGCGGTAGTGATAGGCCATCGCCGTCCAGTTGGAATGGCAGTCAACCAGCATCGCGATCAAACCACCGTAAACCAGATCCGGCCAACCACAATACTTGGCTTCCGGCATATGCTCGGCAATGACATGCTCGCCGTCTTCATGCCAGAAGCTCTTGATGTGCAGCCCGTGTGGATTGCTGCCGCCGCAGCCGTAACAAACGCCGTCAGGCGCGGCGGTGTCTTGCAGGGAAGTGTCGGGTGTGGACATGCCTGGATCATCCTCAAGAATGTGAACGGGAGCGGGCAGATATTAACGCTGAACCGCTAGCGATGGTTGCTGCAAATCATGTCCGGCGCGGGTGCCGGATCGTTCCCCAGTGACATCTGTTCACAGTCAGATCGTGGCGGGCGCAGAACCATAGGCTTTAATAGTAATCGGCCCTTCATGGATGCCGCTGTTCATCGTTCTGCCAACGCGGCCGATATCAGGGTATGCAACACACTAACGTCGACGACCAGCAGGAATCTATGCCGAACAGTTCCACCTCCAGTAACCCTGCTTCCTCCCGTCGCTCGAGCGTGGTACTGGCTCGCGCCTCGCTGCTCAAGTTTGTGGGTCTATTGGCGGGCGTGTTTTTACTGGCCAGCTATTCACTCGTTTACCTTGCACATGATTTGGACCGGGCAGAGGAGGCTGAAAGCGCGTTCTACACGAAGAAGGCCGTCCAGTCGCTGGAAAAATCGCTGCGCTCAACCGTCAAGGATTACGCCTTCTGGGGTGACGCCTACAGGCACCTGCATGCCGAAGTGGACCCTGACTGGGCCTTCGTACGACAGAACGTCGGAGCAACGCTTTACACGGATTTCGGGGTCCAGGGACTGTTTGTCGTCAACGACGTTGATCGCACTGTTTACGCTGTGGTCAAGGGTGAGCTGAAATCCGTGGAAGTCACTGAGTGGCTCAAGCAGTCCATCGCCGGAATTCTTGACAAGGCGCGTGCAGGAGCGGAAACAGAGACGCCGATAACAGCCTTCATCAACCTGGGAGGAGTACCCGCCCTCGTCGCGGCAGCAGCCATTACGCCGGGAACCGATCCGACAGTGGTGCCTGATGACAGGCCACCTTCAGTGCTGGTTTTCGTCGATGTGTTGAACAACGCCAAGCTGCAGATGATCGGCGACGATTTCGGGGTCGATCGTTTGCACGTCGTCACGTCCGGCGAAACCGACACTGCGTCGCTCTTGCCACTGGGCGATGACGGTTCGGCCGGCAGCCTGCAGTGGAGACCGGAAAGGCCGGGCCTGCGGTTGCTGGGGATAGGGTTGCCATTGATCGGCATTGCCGCGTTGTTGGTGTGCCTGATGACGTGGGTCATTTTGCGTCGCACGACCGCGGGTGCGCTGGCACTTGATGCCAGCTATGCGTCACTGCAAAGCAGTCAGGACGCCCTTGCCACCAGCGAAGCACGCTTTCGCGACGTGGTTGAAGCCAGCTCGGACTGGGTATGGGAAATTGATCCCGAGTGGCATTTCACCTATTTGTCAGAACGATTCGAAGACGTGACGGGGCTCTCGAGAGACATCTGGATTGGTGCGGTAATCGATGATCTGCTGAGTACCGAACTGGGCACGCTGGCTCAGTGGCTCAGCATCCCGAACCGTCGTCCGGATATCAGCATTCAGTGCCGATACGTCGATACCGAAGGCCAGGAGCGAATCACTCGTCTTTCGGCTCGAAAGATGGCAGGTGGAGGGTTCCGGGGGACTGCGACGGATGTGACAGAGGAAGTCGAAGCTCGTCGGCGTATCGAATTCCTCTCGCAGCATGACGCCCTGACCGGGCTGCCGAACAGAACCCGCCTTCAAGAGTTTCTCGACGGTAAACTCAAGGCATTGCCAACGATAGAACAGCCGCTCGTCATGCTCAGCCTGGATCTGGATCGTTTCAAGCCGGTGAATGACTTGCTCGGGCATGCCGCAGGTGATCTGGTCCTTAATGAAGTGTCGAGTCGCCTGTCAGAGTGCGTGCGCCATGGCGACCTGGTCGCTCGGGTGGGCGGGGATGAGTTTGTATTGATCCTGACCGACGTGAGTTCCCAGGAAGAAGTCGAGACGCTCTGTCGCCGCTTGATCGAGTCCATCGAGCAGCCAATAACGATCGATGAGCAGGAAGTGTTCGTCAGCGCCAGTCTAGGCATTGCAATGGCGCCTCATGACGCATGCGAGGCGACCGAGCTGCTTCGCTATGCGGATATCGCACTCTACGAGGCCAAGGCCGGAGGGCGTAACACCTGGCGCTTTTATGCCGGCGATATGAACGCCAGGATCATCGAGCGCCGTCGTCTGGAAAGCGACCTGCGCTTCGCGATCAAACATGGAGAGCTGCGGCTGCATTTCCAGCCACGCTATCGTATCGCTGACGGTCAGATGGTGGGTGCTGAAGCGCTGGTCCGGTGGCAACATCCTGAGCGCGGTTTGATACCACCCGACACGTTCATCCCGATTGCCGAAGAGTCCGGGCTGATTCTTTCCCTGAGCAACTGGGTTCTCGATACCGCCTGCCGCTGCGCCGCACGGTGGCCGGAAAGTTTGTTCGTATCAGTCAACCTGTCACCGACCGAATTCAAACGAGGCAATCTGGTCGAGCGTATTCAGAAAACCCTTTTGGACTCTGGCATCGACCCTGGCCGCGTAGAACTGGAAATTACCGAAAGCGTCATGCTCGAAGACGCCACCGGCGCTCTTGAGGTCATGCGTACGCTCAAACGTCTCGGCGTACGGATATCAATGGACGACTTTGGAACGGGATATTCTTCGTTGAGCTACCTTCGCGCATTCCCGTTCGACGGCCTGAAAATTGACCGCAGCTTTTTGAACAGGCTGGCCGATAGCGAGGATGACAAGGCGATCATCCGGGCTATCGTGGGCCTGGGACGTGCGTTATCGCTCACCGTAACGGCTGAGGGCATTGAGACGGCCGATCACCTGAAGTTGCTGAAGGCGGTATCGTGCGATGAAGGTCAAGGCTATTTCCTGAGCCGGCCGCTGGATATTGTTGCTTTCAATGAGTTGGTAGGCCTCTTCGAAGAAGCTCGTTAGAGGCAGGCTACCAACCCTTAACAACGGTCGTTCATCCCTGGACGGTTTCCGGAAGTCTGGCGATCACCTTGATCTCGAACTGGAAACCATACAGCCACGTGACGCCAATCCCGGTCAGCGTCGGGTGCGGCGCGTTGCCCCAGAACTCCGGCACGATCTTCCAGATCGTTTCGAACGTCGATTCGGGATCGACGATGAAGACGGTGACATCAATCACGTCGTCGAAAGTGCAACCAGCCGCGACCAGGATCGCGTTCAGGTTGTTGAAGGCAAGCCGGACCTGATTCTCCAAATCAGGCTCGGGCGATCCATCCTCTTTGCTGCCGACTTGTCCGGACACGAACAGAAAGCCATTGGAGCGAATCGCCGGCGAGTAGCGATTGCGCTCATAAAGCGCTTGGCGTCCGCTCGGAAAAACCACGTCACGCGTTGTCATAAACCACCTCGATCAAAAGGCCGAAACCGACCCGAAACTAACGATGTAGGGACTGTAAGGACTTGCGCCGGGGCGATAAACGAGCAACCTTGGTGATCACTGTTTGGAAAATACAAACAATCTGATCGGAACAAGGGGTGGCGATGGACCGTTTTGACGCGATGCAGGCATTTGCGCGTGTGGTGGAGGCGGGCAGTTTCACCAAGGCTGCAGAGACCCTGCACATGAGCAAGACCACCGTGACTCAACTGGTGCAGCAACTGGAAGCGCGGTTGCGCGTCAAGTTGCTCAACCGTACGACGCGCAAAGTCAACGTCACCGCCGATGGCGCCGTGTATTACGAACGCGTGATCAAACTGCTGGCCGACATCGACGACGCGGAAACCAGTCTGTCCGGCGCCTCGGCATCGCCCCGGGGCCGGTTGCGAGTCGATGTGCCGAGCCCGTTGGCGAGCATGATTCTGATGCCGGCATTGCCTGGGTTCTACGCGCGATATCCGGACATCCAGATCGACATGGGCGTCAGCGATCGCATCGTCGACATGATCGATGAGAACGTCGATTGCGTGGTGCGCGGCGGTGAACTCACGGATCAGTCGCTGATGGCCCGGCGCGTCGCTGATCTGTCGCTTGGCGTTTTCGCAGCACCGAGCTATCTGGCTCGCGTCGGTACACCCTTGCATCCGCGAGAGCTGGAAGAGTCGAACCATCGGATCGTCGGTTTCCTGTGGGCGCGCACCGGCAAACCGTTGCCCTATGCGATGCACAACCACAGCGAGCGCTTGCAGATCAAAGGTCGCTACGTGTTGGCCGTCGACGATGGCAATGCCTACCTCGCGGCCGGCCTGGCAGGGTTGGGTGTTCTTTGGCTGCCCAAGTACATGTCCAAAACCTTCGAGGCGAGTGGCGAATTAGTGCCGCTGTTCGAAGACTGGCACCTCGACACGATGCCGCTTTACGTGGCTTTTCCACCGAACCGGCATATAAGCCTCAAGTTGCGCGTGTTCATCGATTGGGTCGTCGAGGTGATGGCGCTCCATGCGCCGGTGGGCGACCGACAGGCATTGCCGCTGGGCAAATGATCGATGGCTTCGTTGACCCGACGCATGGGCGAAGCGCTCGGCTCCGGTTGAGCGACTCGCGTGGGTATCCTGCGATGACGCCGGGCAGAGCATCGCAGCACTTCGAAATTATCGGCAACGCCGGCCACTCTGCACTAACGTTTAGGCATTCGTTCTGAACTGCAACTACGCTACATGTTTTTGCTCGGCCACCGATTCTGAATCTTCTTACTCAGGATCTTATGAGCACGGCGTCAACCTCGTATAGATCATGCGGAGCATAGGGATTAAATGCACGATCTTCGCCCAAACCCAACGTTAAGGCTGGAATACTGTGCCGAACGCCCAATATTCATGGACTTCTTGCAGCAGGCGAGGCGTTCGCCCGATGCCATCGCTGTCATCTCTCAAGACGCGACGTGCAGCTATCGACAACTTGAAGAAATAAGCCGGGGCATGGCGTCCTTGCTGATCAGGGAGGGCGCAAAACAATCCGACCGGGTTGTTATTGTTTCGAGTCGTTGTGCGGGGCTGGTCTACGCCATGCTCGGAGCGTCGCGGGCCGGATTGATGTTCACGGTGGCCGACGTCGCCTATCCGCCAGCGCGTGTAGGGCAAATCATCAAGGCGCTGGAGCCTTCCTTTGTGCTGGTGTGCGGCGAGGCGCCTGACGAACTCAGGCTTGAATGCCTTGAGACAAGTACGCGGGTCGTTCACATTCCGGAAAGTCCCGCCCTTGCACTGCAAGCCTTCGCCTGTGATCAAACTAGCCTGCCTGAAGTCAATCCGGCCGATCCGGCCTATGTCACCTTCACCTCCGGCAGCACGGGTGAGCCGAAAGGAATCGTGACTCATCACGCGCCTTTGGTTCACTTCATTGAATGGCATGCCCGGCGTCATTCATTAACCAAAGACGATTGCTTTTCCCTGCTGTCCGGTCTGGGGCATGACCCGGTGTACCGGGATGTTTTTACGCCGCTCTCCATTGGCGCGAAAGTTGTGGTTCCATCGCAGTCAATTGTCATTGATCCTTCAGCTTTGGCTACGTGGATACAGGAAAATGGCGTTTCGATTATTCATCTGACGCCCCCGTTGGGAAAATTGATTGAAACGGGCGCGAAACTTAAAAAACTTGAATTCAATGCCCTGCGATATCTGTTCTGGGGCGGAGATGCATTAAGCCAGACGCTGTACAAACAAATTCGCGCTATTGCGCCTGGTGCCGTCAGCGTGAACTTCTACGGCACGACAGAAACGCCGCAGGCCATGGCGTACCATCATCTCGATCCTGAAATCGACCGTCTGAAAATTCCGCTGGGCAAGGGGATTGAAGGTGCGCAACTGCTGGTGGTCAATGAGTCAAATCAGTTGGTCAGCGAAGGCGAAGTGGGCGAGATTCTCATACGCAGCCCTTATTTGTCGTTGGGTTACTGGAATGACACATCGCAAACCAGAGAAAAGTTTGTGGTGAACCCGTTTACGAACGACGAACACGATATTTGTTATAAAACCGGTGACCTGGGCACTTATCTTATCGATGGCAGTGTCAGCTTCCTGGGGCGAGGTGACAGTCAGGTCAAGATTCGCGGCCATCGAATCGAACTGACTGAAATCGAAGGCGCGCTGTCACGGCATCCCCGAATCAAGCAGTGTGTCGTGCTTGCCAACCATGACACGTCGCTCGCCCGGCTGGTTGCTTACTGCGTTGCGACTACGCCGGTTACATCGGTTGAATTGCGTGACCATGTCGGCAAGGAGCTCCCCGACTATATGGTCCCGGCGTTGTTCGTCTTCCTGGATGCTATTCCACTGACGCCGAACGGAAAGATAGATAGGCGCGCGTTACCCTCGATTGATACGGATGCGACGTCGATCAATTCGAGCCAGAACCTGTCACCGCTGGCGCTCCAGCTGGTAGCCGCCTGGTCGGAAATACTCGAAGTCCCGCGTATTGATTCAAATTTGTCGTTCGTCGAACTGGGTGGGGATTCGCTCTCGTTTGTACAGGCTTCCATGGCACTTGAAACGCTGATTGGCCATCTCCCGGATCAGTGGGAAATGATACCGGTGCGTGAATTGTGTGAGCTGACCCATAAAACCCGGTCTTCCCGGTTTTCACTTCGGGCAATGGAGGTTCCTGTTCTTCTGCGTGTCATGTCCATTTTGCTTATTGTTATCGAGCATCTTGATATTTTTTCAAAATTCCCGCTTGCAGGCGAGACGAAGGTGTTGTTTATCGTGTCGGGCATCAGCCTGGCCAGGTTTCAACTTCAAGCGATCAATGAACGCGGTAATGCGCGTACACTTTTAAAGTCCATTGTCAGTATCGCGATACCCACCATCCTGTACGCCATCTTGATTCAAATAGTTTTCGACAGGGTTCATTGGCAAACGGTATTGCTCGTTTCGAACTGGTTTCCAGAACGTGTTGTAGGCACCTTCACCTATTGGTATGTCGAAGTTCTTCTGCAAATGATCCTGATCATTGGATTCGCCCTGTCGTTCGAGCGAGTCAGAAAAATGATCATGTCAAATCCGTTTCAGAATCTGGTCATTGCGGCCTGCGTATTGGCCGTGGCGGATGTTCTGATCAGTGCCTATTTGTTTGATGCTTCCGAACTCTATGACAGAGTGCCGCAACACTATCTGGCGATCATGGTGCTCGGAATGGCCATTCATTATGCCAACTCGAGCATCAAGAAATGGATCGTCAGTGCGGTGGCCGTCATTGTGCTGGGCGGGCAGGATCTTCTGCTCATCTATGGACCGCACAACATGGACATAAACGGATATGTCGATATCGCTTTGCCTGCCGTGCTCGTGGTGATCTGGGTCAAGTCCATTCCTGTGCCTGGCTTCATTGCGCGGGGCCTGGCGTTAATTGCCGCATCAACGCTGTATATCTATTTGACGCATTTTCAGTTTCAGTCCCTGGCGCGTCACATTGTTGATGTGCCGGCGTTGTCGGTTGTCGTCGCTCTCGTTGGTGGTGTCGGGGTTGGTTATGTGTGGAACAAGGTGGTTCGGATTGTCTTGATGCGGTGGAACAGGGGGAAGAAGAAAGCCAGTGTGGAGGCGGTTGAGCGGGTGGCTTGAATAGAGATTGGGATTGGGATTGGGATTGGGATTGGGTGAATATCCGTTGCTGCGGTGACGGCCACTAATGGTTCCGCCCTTACGGCGGGTTACTTGGAAGAGCGCCAAGTAACCAAGCGCTTGCGCCCCTGACGTACGGTGCCTCGCTAAAGCTCGGCATGCCCTCGCTCCGGTCCTGCTCCGTGGGCCCGCCGCCATCGGCCATCCATGGCCGGGGGCGGCTAACCCGGCATCCATGCCGGGTTGCCCACTCGGCCTTCCGACGGGGCAGATCAAGATCAAAGGCCAAAGCGAGGCGGCCTGATAGCCGGCCTGAAGTCCGTCACCACCACGCCCAACCATTCGTTTAATCAATAACCACCATCAATAAACGCAAGTTCTGTTTTTCCGGCAACGGAGGAGGATAGCTACATACCGAATTCGCCTCCGAAGGAATCTGCGCGATGAGAATCTCTACCTGGCTGGCCCTTGTCGCTGTATTGACCGGCAGCGTTGCCGCCACCGCACCGGCCTATGCCGCTGAACAGACCTGCCATTTCTTGCCGGTCGCCGACAGCGCCGCCAGCCTGAAGCCTGCCCAAACGGTGGGTGTGCTCTACAGCGAAAACACCGTCAACACCCTCGAATACCTTGAGCAGTACCACTCGGTTGCGCTGAACGGCGCGAAGAACCCGGCGCTGGATTCGCGTATCAGCAATGCCTTCGTGAAAAGCTCCGATCCGAAATTGGCAATCAACTGGCTGATGGGTTCGTTGCACAAAAAATTTGCCTCGGTGACCGTCTACGACAACCTCGACGCACTGGTGCAAGCGCACCCGGACGTGGTGGTGATGCTGGACACTTACAGCCGTCTGGTGTCGAAGCGCAACAATCAGGTTGAAGCGCGTTTCATGGCGAAATTCTACGACTCGAACCTGCAATACATTGGCAAGGCCGAAGGCGCTCGCGCGCAGCAAATGCCTTCGGTGTGGGTGCAGGGCAAGGCAGCGCCGGAAATCGCCGCGCAGATCGACCAGCAAACCGAGCTGCAAGTGAGCGCCCTGAAACAGTTCGATGCCTCCCTGGCGGCACTGGTGAGTTCGGGCACTGTGGCTCAAGTCGCGAGTAACTGACGGTTGCCCATCGCTGCGCCGATTGTGTTTGCGCCTGGGTTTGGCTAATCTCGCACAAACCCGCAAATTCAGGCGAAAACATGCACGATCATTCGGCGGCCGAACTTCCCCAACTGCGCCGGCAAAAAATCCTCCTGATCCTTGAGCGTGACGGCAAGGTCATGGCCTCCGAGTTGAGCCAGCATTTCGCAGTCTCCGAAGACACCATCCGCCGCGATCTGTCGGAACTGGCCACGGCCGGTCTGGTGCAGCGCGTACACGGTGGGGCGCTGCCTCGGCCCAAGGATACGGGCAAGGATTATTTCACCCGTGTCAGCGAAACCGATGAGGTGAAAACCCGCCTGGCGCAGCTCGCCGCGGACCGGGTGGAGAATGGCCAGATCGTGATGTTCGATTCCGGCTCCACCACGCTGCAGATCGCGCGTTCGTTGCCGACGGACATTTCTATCACGGCGATCACGACCTCGCCGATGACCGCGATTATCCTCGCCGAATACAAAGGCATCAAAGTGATTCTGGCCGGCGGACAACTCAACCTGGCGACGATGTCGGTCAGTGGTCACGAGACCGTGCGCCTGCTGCAGGGCATCAAGGCCGACGTGCTGTTCACCGGGGTCTGCGCGATTCATCCGGAAGTCGGCATCAGCTCACTGCATTTCGACGAGGTGCCGGTGAAGCAGGCGCTGATTGACAGTGCTTCGCAAGTGATCGCCGTCACCACAGCGGACAAACTGGGCGCGGTGGAACCGTTCGTGGTCGCGCCATGCAACCGCATTCATACGCTGATCACCGAGCGTCATGTGGCGTCGGGCGATGTTGGGGATTATCGGAAACTGGGAATCGAGGTGGTTCAGGCGCAGGACTGAAAACGACGCAACGCCCACCATTCTCAGCCGCCAGTGACTGGCGGAAAAAAGGCGATCTCGTCAAAGTCTTCTACGGCCTGATCGAGCCTCGGTCTACCGCTTTGCACATGTCGTAGATGGTCTGCGCTGATGTCCGTGGCGGAAGCCATCGCCCGACTGCTGACGATGGCCAAGTCGCCCCGTCTCGATCACTCAAGCACAAAATCAACGGGCTCCAGAACCGGAGGAAGTTGCGTCACCCCCAGCGCCGACAGCACTTCACGTTCGATGATACGTACCAAGGCATCGGTGGGCAGGTCATTTTCGTCGCGACCGAACGGGTCTTCCAGCTCATCGCCAATCGCGTCCAGACCGAAAAACGTGTAGCTGACAATGGCCGTGAAAATCGGTGTCAGCCAGCCCAGCGGTTCGGCCATGGCAAAGGGCAGCAAGATGCAGAAGAGGTAAATGGTCCTGTGCAGCAGCAGGGTGTAAGGAAACGGCAGTGGTGTGTGTTTGATCCGTTCGCAAACAGCCTGGGCCTGGGTCAGGCGAGTCAAATGGCTGGCCATGATCGTATAGCGCCATTCATTGATCTCCCCCGATTGGCTGAGCATCGAACACTGCTGGGCAACTTGGAGCAAAATTTGCCCGCACAGGTCGGCGGCATTGTTCCTGGGCATCGGATCGAGCCAGTCGCCACTGGCCGCCAGTTCGTTCTCCGAACGCAGTTTCGCGTTGAGCGCATGGGCGAAGCCGCACAGGTTGCTGAGGATTTTGTGGCGTTCGCCGGCGTCCTTGATGATCTGGGTTTCGCGAATCATCGAACGAATGTCGACGATCACATCCCCCCACGCCTTGCGTGCTTCATACCAGCGGTCATAGCAGGCGTTGTTGCGAAAGCTCATGAAGATCGACAACGACAAGCCCAGCAGGGTGAACGGCGTTGCACTGACCTTGGAGAAGTAACTGGGGTGCAGGGTTTCGATCAGCACGATGGCCGAGGCGAGTAATGTCACCATCAGGCTGCGCCAGGCAATGCGTTTGGCGATCGAACCCTTGAGTGAAGTCAGCACGCCGATCAGATTGGGTTTGGGCCTGACAATCATGGTCTTCAGCCGCCTGTCATGTTCATGAAGCGAACCACCTGAACATCATCGTTCACTTCAAAATTGTGCCGATAGGGCTTGAGCTTCATCGCCTCGATAATAGCGTTCTCCAGGCGCTCGGGCTGGCCTGGATGGGCGCGCAACACGGCCTTGAGATCGACGGAATGCTCGTTGCCCAGGCACAGCAGCAGTCGACCTTCGACGGTCAGCCGCACCCGGTTGCAGGTGCCGCAAAAGTTGTGGCTGTGAGGAGAAATGAACCCCAGTCGGATCTGCGGCGCCTCGGCCAGGCGCCAGTAGCGGGAAGGGCCTTGGGTCGACTCGGCGGAGTCAATCAACGTGTAGCGTTCGGCAATTCGTTCACGGACCTGGGCGCTGGAATAAAACGATTCCGCGCGGCTGTGCTCATGGATGGTGCCCAAGGGCATTTCTTCGATGAATGAAATATCGAGCTGGCGGTCGATGGCGAAGCTCACCAGGTCGTTGATCTCGTGATCGTTGCGACCCTTCATGACCACGCAGTTGAGCTTGGTGTTGCGAAACCCGGCTGCATTGGCGGCGTCGATGCCCTTGATGACCTGCGCCAGGTCGCCGGTGCGCGTCAGTTCGCGAAAGCGCTGCGGGTCCAGGCAGTCGAGGCTGATGTTCAGTCGCTTGACCCCGGCGTCGAACAACGGCTTGGCCAGTTTGCTCAACTGCGAACCGTTGGTGGTCATGCACAATTCGCGCAGGCCGGGCAGGGCGGCGATGCGTTGGCACAGTTGCACCACGCCCGGGCGAATCAGCGGCTCGCCGCCAGTCAGGCGGATTTTGCGCGTTCCCAGCGCCACGAAGCTTTCAGCGACTTCGTAGATTTCTTCCAGGGTCAGGATCCGTTGGCGTGGCAGAAACTGCATGTCTTCGGCCATGCAGTACACGCATCGGAAATCACAGCGATCCGTGACAGACATTCGCAGATAGTCCACACGCCGGGAGAACCCATCGATCAAGACTCGCTCTGACATGACAGCCTCGCTTGGCGATTCGGGTCGCACTTCTAATGGGTATTCCGTCATTAACGGATCTGTGAGCCGCAGGCTAAGAGCAACTTGAGGGGGCGTCCAATCACTATTTATGACCGGGTGATCGATGGGCTCTATGACGAATTCCGGGAGGGGACCGGTTGCCTGGTGAAACCGGCCTGCTTCAACAAATACGGTCGAGCTGCTGTGCAGGGTGGGCATCGGCTACATAGCGTCGACGCCACACCCACTCCGGGTTTTTGCGTTTGTATGGGAGGTGCCTTACGGCGTACCAAACATCGCCGTCCAGTAGATTCCCGAATCACTTTTCGGGTCTACCGCATACGCCGCACCCAACTCCTGGAATTGCGGGTTCATCAGGTTGGCGCAATGTCCGGGGCTGGCGACCCAGCCATCGACTACCTTGCGCACGGCGTCTTGTCCGGCGGCGATGTTCTCGCCGATCTGCTGGCCGCTGTAACCCGCCAGCTCTGCCCGATCACCGGGCGTGCGGCCATCGCGGTCCTTGTGATCGAAATAGTTGTTGTTGGCCATCGACCGCGAATGGGTCTCGGCCGCCGTTGCCAGGATAGCGTTCCAGGTCAGCGGCGTGGCGGCAGCGAAGGACTGCGTGCCGCACTGGCGCGGCCGACCGCGTGCGACATTGAGCTCGGCCAGCAATTTCTGGCCTTCGGCCTGCCAGTCGCTCAGCCGTGCGCTCAACAGTGGACGGGCCAGCACAATGCGCCATTCACGGTCCTGGCGGCTCACACCAATGTCGACGAATTGCGGGTCCAGCACGATCTGGCAAAAGCTCTCCTGGATCGCTTTCATCGCCGATGCCGCATCACGCGGCCCGGACAGGCTGATCGCCTGCACATTCTTCATCGGATAATTCGCGGCGACCATGGCCTGTTGCAAATTGACGACGCTGGTGGCGGACAACGCCAGCCGTGGATCACCCGCCAGCGGCGGCAGTTCCGCCGATACCTCACCCGCGCAACGCTGCACCTGGCTGCGGTAGTCGTTGATCGAATCGATCAGTTGTTTCTCGTCAGCCGCCAGCGCCTTCGCGGCGAACAGCAAGCCCAACGACAACGTGGCAAGACGCAAAGCGGATGACAGGACACGCATGGAAATCTCCCTTGGATCTGACTGCGCCCATGATGCGCGAAGTGGCCCCCCTGCAGGCAATGGATTTTTCCAAAATGCCGGGGAGGTGATTGCTGTCATTTCACTACTACACTTATCCGAAACCGCCAACCGAGTCTTTCGACGATGCGCTTCCATTGGATTGCCACCTGCCTCGCAATTACCCTGTTTGCCGGCCTGGCTTTCGCCACGGATCAGGAGCAAAAACAGCAAGCGGCCGAGAACAAGGCCGAGGTACTGGAGCAAAAAGCGGCGGATAACCCCAGCCCCGCGCCGGCCCCAAAATCCGAAGCCATTACCCAGTCCGAGGTCCAGTCCGTGGATCCCGCAGGCGTCGCGCCGCTGGACGATGCGATCACTTGCCTGGCCCGTTCGATCTATTGGGAAGCCAAAGGCAAGGACGCTGTCGACATGGAAGCGGTCGCCAACGTCGTCATGAATCGCCTGGGTCACAAAGGTTTTCCGGACACCGTGTGCGGTGTGGTCAAGCAGGGCTCCGAAACCAAAAGCTGCCAGTTTTCCTGGTGGTGTGACGGCCGCTCCGATTCGGTCCAGGAAGAGGTGCCTTACGCACTCGCCAAGGAAATCGCGCGCAAGGCGCTGAATAAACAGCTGCCGGATCGCACAAGCGGAGCCTTGTACTTCCACGACCGCACCGTGAAACCGGATTGGGCCAAGGAGTACATCAAAACGGCGGATATTGGATTGTTCCGCTTCTACAAGCCCCATGATGGCGATGCGAAATAGGAGAGTTTTTCGTTCGCCCCGGAGCGTGTCATCTGGGTGTCATCGAACCCATGTCAACATCCTTGCAAACCGTCTTGAGTGTTCAGCGGAGCGGCTTCTGCTGACAGATGAATTGCGCAAGGAATACCTCAATGAAAGGAGACGCCTCCCTGTTTGCGGCCATTGACCTGGGCTCCAACGCGTTTCGTTTGATGATCGGCCAGTCGGTCAGGCGGAACCAGCAACTGGTGATCCAGGAAGTGAAGACCCTGCGTGAGCCCGTTCGGTTGGCGGAGGGGTTTCAGGGTGGCGCGCTGGACGAAATGGCGCTGGATCGTGGATGGCAGGCGCTCGCGCGATTTGGCAAAAAATTGCGTGGCTTCGAGCCCGGTCGTGTGCGGGCGGTGGCCACCAGTGCGGTGCGCGAAGCTGACAATGCGCAGCTGTTTCTGGCCAGCGCGGAAAGGCACCTGGGTTTTCGTATTGATGTGATTTCCGGGCATGAAGAAGCCCGGCTGGTGTACGCCGGCGTGGCCCATACGGTGCCCGGCACCGAGCGCAAGCGACTGGTCATCGATATCGGCGGCGGTTCCACGGAATTGATTCTGGGGCAGGGCGCTCAACCGCTGTTGACCGAGAGCATCGCCATCGGCAGCGGCACCTTTGGCGCGCGCTACTTTCAAGGCGGCCGCATCTCGGCCCCGGCACTGCTGGAGGCCGAGCGTGTCGCGACTCTGCAGTTCGAACGCGTCGCGCGCCGTTATCGCACGCTGGGCTGGCAGCAGGTCATCGGTTCTTCAGGCACCGCACGCATGCTGGCCAAAGTCCTCAAGGCCAACGGTTTGAACGACGATGGCCACAGCGGAATCACCTACAGCGGCCTGTTGCGTCTTTCGTTGCGCCTGCTGGAAGCAGGGCACGTCGAACAGCTCAGGCTGGCCGGTCTGCAGAGTCATCGCCTGAGCATCCTGCCGGGCGGACTGGTGCTGATGCTGGCGGCGTTCAAAGTCTTTGGCGTCTCGCACATGACACCTTCCGAGCCCGGCTTGCGGTTCGGTGTGCTGCACGGGTTGATGACCAGGCACTAGCGACTGATTCAGGAGTACAGTGCAGACTCGGCTGACCGGAAACCCGTCATGCCACCTTTAAGGTCAAAGGAGTCTGCCACCGTGCACAACATCGGCCTCATCGTTTACCCCGGTTTCCAGGTGCTGGGCCTGGCCATGTGTGCGGCTTTCGAAATGGCCAACGGTGCCGTCGACACTCCGATGTACGACATCACCTTGCTGTCCGAGCACGGCGGTACCGTGCGGACCTCGGCGGGTTTCGGCGTGGAGACCACGGCGTTCCACCATGGCCCCTTCGACACGCTGCTGGTGATGGGCGACAACCTGATCCGTCCGGTCTCACCCGGCATGGTGGAGTTTTTGCGCAGCGCCAGTCGGACCTCTCGACGCCTGGGGTCCATTTGCACCGGGGCCATCGCATTGGCCGAAGCCGGCCTGCTCGATGGCCGGCGTGCGACCACGCACTGGTGTCATGCGCCGGCATTGCAGCGGGCGTACCCGAAAGTGAGGGTGGAAGAAGACCGGATTTTCATCAACGACGGTAACGTCTGGACCGCGGCGGGCATGAGCGCGTGCGTCGATTTGGCGTTGGCGCTGGTTGAAAAGGATCTGGGCGCCGACGTGGCGCGGCGCGTGGCCCGGCAATTGGTGGTGTATCACCGACGCGCGGGCGGGCAGTCGCAGTTTTCGGTGATGCTCGAACTCGAGCCCAAGACTGACCGCATCCAGTCCGCGTTGATCTACGCCAAGCAGAACCTGAAGTCCGAGCTGTCGGTCGAGGCGCTGGCCAGCGCAGCCAACCTTAGCCCGCGACAGTTCAGTCGTGTGTTTCATGCCGAAACGGGTCAATCACCGGCCAAGGCTATCGAGAACCTGCGAGTGGAAGCCGCGCGCCTGATGATGGAAACCGGCCGGCATGCCATCGATGTGGTGGCGACAGAGACCGGTTTTGGTGATCGTGAGCGTATGCGCCGGGCTTTTATTCGCGCGTTCGGCCAACCACCGCAAGTCATCCAGCGTGCCAATCGGAGTTGATCCCAGGCCGATGGCCGAGCGCTCTACTGTGGCAAGGGAGCTTGTCGGAACGCCGCACCGTCCCGCTCGGCTGCGCAGCAGTCGCAAAATCCAATGGTGCGGTTTGTCCTGAAAGGTGGTGTATTCGACATTCAAGACAAAATATTATTGCCGTAATCTGGTCCTCGTTGAAACCCATTCCCCAACGAGATCACTGTCATGACCATCGTCAAAGCCGCCGCCGTTCAGATCGCTCCTGTGCTCTACAGCCGTGAAGGCACTGTAGAAAAGGTCGTCAACAAAATCCTAGAACTCGGCGAGAGGGGCGTGCAATTCGCCGTTTTCCCGGAAACCATCGTGCCGTACTACCCGTATTTTTCCTTCGTGCAGGCCCCATTCAAAATGGGCGCCGAGCACTACAAACTGCTGGACCAGGCCGTCGTTGTCCCTTCCGCGACTACCGATGCGATCGGCAAAGCCGCGAAGGACGCCAACATGGTCGTGTCCATCGGCGTCAATGAACGCGATGGCAGCACCCTCTACAACACTCAGTTGCTGTTCGATGCGGACGGCACCCTGATTCAGGCGCGGCGCAAGATTTCGCCGACCTATCACGAACGGATGATCTGGGGCATGGGCGACGGCTCCGGCCTGCGGGCCACCGACAGCGCCGTCGGCCGCATCGGCCAACTGGCTTGCTGGGAGCATTACAACCCGCTGGCGCGTTACGCCTTGATCGAAGACGGTGAACAGATTCACGCCTCGATGTACCCCGGTTCATTTGCCGGCCCGCTGTTCACTCGCCAGATGGAGGTCAGCATCCGCATGCACGCGCTGGAATCGGCGTGCTTCGTGGTGAATTCGACGGCCTGGTTGTACCCGGAACAGCAGGCGCAAATCATGGCTGACACCGGTTGCGAGATCGGTCCGATCTCCGGCGGCTGCTACACCGCGATCATCGATCCGCAAGGTGAGGTTGTCGGCGCACTGACCGAAGGTGAAGGCGAAGTCATCGCTGACATCGACTTGTTCCAGATCGAAATCCGTAAACGCCAGATGGATGGCCGCGGTCACTACAGCCGACCGGAAATCCTGAGCCTTAACATCGACCGCACGCCCCATCGCCATGTGCATGAACGTAACGCTCAACCGCAGCTGGCGGTGGCTGCCCAATCGGAAGAAGTGAGCCAGTAAGCATCGTTGCAAAAAAAAGGCACCTTCATCGTCGTATGAAGGTGCCTTTTTCGCGGGTGTGGGCCTTACAGTTCCATACCCAAAAAGATCAGCGTATTGCCATGGGCCTCGGCCGCTGCACGCTGGTTGTAGCTGTCACGGTGCGAGCAGTTGAAGCCATGTTCGGCTTCCGGGTACACGACGATTTCCACGTTATCGTTGTTGTCGAAGCGCTCGGCGATTTTCTCGACGGCTTCCAGCGGAATGTGGCTGTCCTGTTCACCGAAGTGCATCAGCAGCGGCACTTCGATTTCGTTGGCCCGGTCCAGTTGGTTCTGGATGCCGCCGCCGTAATAGGCAATGGCCACGTCCACCAGCCCGTTGGCGGCGGTGTGGTACGAGAGCAGGCCGCCAAAGCAGTAGCCGATGGAAGCGATCCCGCCGTCCAGGCCCGGCTGGGCTTTCAGGGCGTCGATGGCCAGTTCGATGTCCTTCTGCGCCTTGTCGACGTCGGTGGCGTTCATCAACTCGATCGCACGTTTCCAGCCGGCTTCGTCGTAGGTCAGTTCGATACGGTGGCCGCTGCGCCAGAACAGGTCCGGCGCGATCACCAGGTAGCCGTCGGCGGCGTACTGTTCGGCGACGGAGCGAATGTGTTCGTTGACGCCGAAGATCTCTTGGATCAGCACGATCCCAGGGCCTTTCCGGGTATGCGGAATGGCCAGGTAGGCGCCGAATTTACCTTCGGCGCTGTCGATCTCGATCCATTGGGTGGTCACGCTCATGGTGGCTCCTGTCTACGCAAGTGAGGTGGGAGGTACAGCTTGCCACATTAACATTTCAGCGATTGTTGCGACGCCAGAAGAATCGGGCCAGCAACGCATCGAGGCTGAGTTTGCCGGCACCCGAGAGCAACAGTGGCATCAGGGCGGCGAGGTAGATCAGCGGCAATTTGAAGTTGCCGTACCCCTTGTTGCTGATGGAGTAACCCTGGGCAAGCTCACTCAATGTAGACCAATCGGCTGGCCAGTGAACGGCAGCGGTCGCAACGACAGTCACCACGATCAACACAATGGCGGAAATCCGCGTACCCAGTCCGACAAGGATGGCGAGGGCGCAGATCAGTTCGGCCCACATCGACAGTTCCCAGTTCAGCGTGGCCGGCACATGGTCGAAGGGAAACGGGAAGCGGTCCTGAATGTCGGCGAACCAGTTTTCGCCGTTCCACTTTTCCAGGCCCGACTCGAAGAATTCCCAGGCGATGAACAACCGCAAGGTCAGAGGGGCGAGCCAGCTACCGGCACGGTCAAGGTTCAGGTGCAGGCCTTTTACGGCCGACGAGATTGCAGCGTTCATGGACTTGGTCTCCGTTCAGTCAGGGATGCGGGGCCCGACGGCCCTGCGCAGGGGTTACTCGCTGGCGCCGCACTTGCCTTCGCCGCATTTGCCTTCAGCCGGTTTTTCCGCGGTGTCGGCCTGGACCTGGCTGTAGCCGTGGGCCAGCTGTTTCATGCTGAACGCTTCGGACTCGGAAGCCGACGCGACGTTGGACAGGGCCAGGCCGCCCGCAATGATCAGGCCGAGGGTCAGGGAAGAAGTCGAGAGCTTGAACATGGTGATACCCCATAGCATTGAGTGAGTTGAGCGCTTTGATCGGCTGAGCCAATCGACAGGCACATTTCATCAATCGGGTGTATCTGCGATGTGTCGCGGGTGCGGGGTTTTATGGACGGGGTGTGTCAAAAACGGGGCTATATACATGCTGATACACAGGCAATGCAAATCCCCTGTGGGAGCGAGTAAGCCCCCACGGGGAGCAGTGTTGTTATGAGATTGTGTTCAGGCAATCTGTGATTCGCCGCTGACCGCCAGCGTCTAGCGTCAGTGTCCCCGCAATCCCATGGGGCAAGACTTCGGAACCCGGCATGCAAGCGCTGTTGAACGAGATCCTTGACGCAGTTCGTCCCCTGATTGGTCAGGGCAAGGTGGCTGACTACATTCCCGCCCTCGGCACCGTGCCGGCCAACCAGTTGGGCATTGCCGTGTATGGCAACGACGGCGAACTGTTTTGTGCCGGTGACGCCCATACACCGTTCTCAGTGCAGAGCATTTCCAAGGTGTTCAGCCTGGTGCAGGCCATCGATCATTCCGGCGAAGCCATCTGGCAGCGCCTGGGCCACGAACCTTCCGGCCAGCCGTTCAACTCGCTGGTGCAACTGGAGTTCGAGCGCGGACGCCCGCGCAATCCGTTCATCAACGCTGGTGCGCTGGTGATCTGCGACATCAACCAGTCGCGTTTTGCCGCACCGGCGTTATCGATGCGCGATTTCGTCCGGCGTTTGTCGGGCAACCCGCAGGTGATGGTGGACGGCAAGGTCGCCGAGTCCGAATACCAGCACCGTGCGCGCAACGCCGCCATGGCCTACCTGATGCAATCCTTCGGTAACTTTCATAACGATGTCGAAGCGGTATTGCGCAGCTATTTCAGCCATTGTGCCCTGCGCATGAACTGCGTGGACCTGGCCCGGGCGTTCTGCTTCCTGGCCAACGACGGTTTCTGCAAACACAGCGGCGAACAGATCCTCAGCGCCCGCCAGACCCAGCAAGTCAACTCGATCATGGCCACCAGCGGCCTCTACGACGAGGCGGGCAACTTCGCCTATCGTGTCGGCCTGCCTGGCAAGAGCGGCGTGGGCGGCGGGATCGTCGCCGTGGTGCCGGGGCAGTTCACGGTGTGCGTCTGGTCGCCGGAACTGAACACGGCCGGCAACTCGCTCGCGGGCATGGCCGCACTGGAACTGCTGAGCCAGCGAATTGGCTGGTCGGTGTTTTGAGAAATTCGAGCGGGCGGGGTTAATGACGCTTCCGGCGTTTTGCTATACATTTTCCAGCCGCCCCTTGCATGGTGAAACCGCTTCATGTCTCTTGCGCTCGAACGTCTAATCGCTGGCACGCCAATTCCTTTCGCTGGTAACCGCGTCACCGTGGTCAGCCCCGAACTGGCCTTGCGCTTTCAGCCCGGGGACCACCTGCTGGTGGAGCAGGTCAGCGGCGAGTTGCTGCTGATTCCCGTCGCGGACCAGAAAGCGGCGGCAGTAGCGATCGAGCGGGCCGAAGCGGCGTTTACGGCAATGTCCGCCGTGTCGGACCAGGCGATCAGTGAGTTCTTTGATTTCTTTGCCCGGCGCCTTGAAGATCAGGGCTGCTGGGACTTGATCGAGGCGGCCAACCTCGCCGACATCGAGTGGGCCAAGTCTCGTGGACGCTCGACCACGCGGTTGCTGGCCGATGAACGCATGCGCCGCGACATGATCGCGGGCCTCAGGGCCTGGCGCGATGCGTCAGCCACGCGTGGCAAAGTGATCAGTTGCGTCGAGCATGACGGCTGGAAAGTCGAGCAGGTGGTTTCGCCGCTGGGTATCGTCGCCTTCGTCTTCGAAGGACGGCCGAATGTCTTCGCCGACGCCGCTGGCGTGTTGCGTACCGGCAACACTGCGGTGCTGCGCATTGGCAGCGACGCCTTGGGCACGGCGAAAGCCATCGTCACCCACGCGTTGAACCCGGCGTTGAGCGACGCCGGTTTGCCGGTGGGTGCGGTGTCGCTGGTGGAAAGTGTCAATCACGCCGCCGGTTGGGCGATGTTCGCCGACCGACGCCTGTCGCTGGCGGTGGCCCGTGGTTCGGGGCGTGCCGTCAGCCAATTGGGCAGCATCGCGCAGCAGGCCGGCACGGCCGTCAGCCTGCATGGCACCGGTGGCGCCTGGCTGATCGCCGACAAGGAGGCCGACGCCCAGCGTTTTGCCGCCGTCGTGCGCAATTCCCTGGACCGCAAGGTCTGCAACACCCTGAACGTCTGCCTGATCCACCGCGACCGCGCCGCCGAACTGGTGCCGCTGTTTCTGCAGGCCTTGAAACAGGCTGGCGCCGCTCGGGACGAGGGCTGCAAGTTGCACATCGTCGAGGGCAGCGAGACGTACCTGCCTTACGATTGGAGGACCGCGAAGGTCGACGTCTGCCGCGCTGAAGGTTATCAAACTGAAGCATTGGCCGAGCCGCTGCCCGAGGACCAGTTGGGCCGCGAGTGGGAGTGGGAAGAAACCCCGGAAGTCAGCCTGAAGATCGTCGACGACCTGGACAGCGCCATCGCCTTGTTCAACCGCTACAGCCCGCAGTTCACCGTGTCGTTGATCAGTGAAGATGCCGAGGCCCATGAGCGTTTCTACAATGCGGTCAACGCGCCTTTTGTCGGCAACGGCATCACTCGCTGGGTCGACGGACAATACGCGCTGAACAAGCCGGAGCTGGGGCTTTCGAACTGGGAGAGCGGCCGCCTGTTTGCCCGCAGCGCGATTCTCTCGGGGGATGGTGTGTTCACGATTCGCAGTCGCATGACGCAGGTGGATCTGTCGGTCAAACGCTGAGAACCCCGACCACAGACGCAGGCCGCACTATAATTTAGGTGTCTGCGTCTGCGTTTCGAAAGAGGGTTCGCCATGAAACATCATTCCTTGGAGCATTACTCTCATCAATTGGGAATAATCGCGCATGACGCGTGGCTGACCGCTCGGGTGAAGTCGGCCCTGGCGCTGGCCGATCCTGCCCTTAGTCTGCAAGTCCATGTCAAAACACTTGCAGGAACGGTGGTGTTAAGTGGTCGCGTCAACACCCATAAACAATGTGAGCAGGTCGTTGCGCTGGCCCGCACGGTGAATGGCGTCAATGAAATCGATGCCAGGGAATTGCTGACTCACGTGTTCACGCCCGGAAGCGTTCCAACACCGCCAAACGCCGAGGACAGCCCGGAGATCCGGTCACCAGCGTCAGGCAAGCCTGACGACAAATGAAACTGGATGCAGCGCTCCCGTGAACCGGGCGCGCTGCATCGGCTGCCGACCTGGATCAAGCCGCTTCCATCGCTTTGCCGTGCACCGCGCAGGTAGTCGGGTGTTCGACCAGCGACACAAACGTGCGGCTGTGGGCATCCAGCGCATCGATCGAACCGGTTTCAATGTCGTAGACCCAGCCATGCAGGTTCAGCAGGCCTTTTTCCTGAGCCAGTCGTACGCTCGGGTGGGTCTGGATGTTGGCCAGTTGAGCGATCACATTCTCCCGCACCATCGAACTCACCTTCGCCGCGTCATTGGCGTGAGGGCGCGATTCATTGATCACTTTCGCCGACTCGGCGTGTTGCAACCAGCCGCTGACGGCGGGCAGGTGGTCCATGCATTTGCACGAGGCGACGGCGGTCATGGCGCCGCAGTCCGAATGGCCACAGATCACGATGTCGGTGACGCCCAGCACGGCGACCGCGTATTCGACCGTGGCCGATACACCGCCTGGATGCGGGCTGTAGGAGGGCACGATGTTGCCGGCGTTACGGATTACGAACAGTTCGCCGGGTTCTTGCTGGGTCAGCAATTCCGGCACGACACGACTGTCGGAGCAAGTGATAAACAACGTGCCGGGGTGTTGCGTGGTGGCCAGGTGTTTGAACAGGTCGGTGCGTTGCGGAAAGGCTTCCTTCTGGAATTTCAGAAAACCTTCAATGAGCGTTTTCATAACAATGTCCTCATGCGTGATTCGGGTTTGGCCCGCACCTGTGTGCGGGCCGGTATCCACTTAGAAAGGACGCAGTGGCAGGAACTTGCCGTCGAGGGTGATCACGGCGCGAGAGCCACCTTCCGGGTCATCGACTTTCTTCATGTCGAGCTTGAAGTTGATCGCGCTGATGATGCCGTCGCCGAATTGTTCATGAACCAGGGCTTTCAGGGTGGTGCCGTAAATCTGGATCATCTCGTAGAAGCGGTAGATGGTCGGGTCGGTCGGGACACCCGAAAGGCTGCCGCGCAGCGGGATGATCTGCAGGCGGGCCACAGCGTCGGCGTCCAGGTCGAGTTTTTCGCCGATCACTTTGGCCGCGGCTTCCGGCAATGGATGTTGACCGAGCAGGGCGGCGGTGACGTAGGCGAGGCCAAGGCCGGTGCCGTCGGTCAGGTCCTGCCAGGACAGGTTTTTGCGTGCCTTGGCGTCGAGGATCGACGTGGTCAGGGCCAGACTCGGGTCGTTGTAAGCGTGGGACTGTTGCATCGGGTATCTCCTGTCGGCGTGGTGTTGCTTGGGTGTGAAGCCATCTTCTGCTGGTTGATTCATAGCGTCCAAGACCGATATGCAATGCTGCGCATAAGTCCTGCCTATAGGTTCAATCCTGCGGCGGTTTCACCCGTGCTGCCGCGGCACTGCACGTGTCACAGCCAACCTTGTCGCAACAGATTCGCCGACTGGAGGAAACACTGGGGGGTAGCCTGTTCGATCGCACCTCGCGCACGGTCAGGCCGACTGACGCGGGCGAGGCCTGCATCGGGTGTGCGAGGTGGGGGCTGGTGCCGTTGGAGGCGGGCAAACGGACGCTGCATAACGTGAAGGAATTGCCGTTATGGAGTTGGTTCTGGGAAAGCCGAGTCGTCGACGTCAGTCATCGACTGACTGGCACACTCCATTGGGCGCCTTGCCGGTGGAAGACACGACCACCGAATCGTCATCGGCCAGGACGATGGACAGTGTGATGCCGGAGCTCTTGGCTTCGAAGCGGCGATCATTGATGGCTTTGGTTTCGGCTTCCTTGCCGTTGATCATCACCGGCCCGTCCTGATCCGCCTGGACGAGGATCTTGCCAGGGCACTCCACTGCGAATGACGGGACTCCGTTGACGCTGTTTGCCTGAACAGCGCTCGTCATCAGCAGCAACAGCAGGAATTTCAGGTTGTTTTTCATCGCAAGTCTCCAGGGACCAACAGCGGATACCTTTAACGATAGCTTTGTTTGGCACAGTGGAGACAAACAAAAAGGCCCCGCTCGATCATCATTCGAGCGGGGCCTTTTTATTGCGTTGAATTATCAGTAGAACCGGTCAATCACCCGAACTTCATTCTGGTTCTGCATCGAGGCCCAGGCCTGTTTCAGCGTTTGCAGAACATTACCGATGAAGTCTTTGTCGGCCGCGGCTTTTTTGCCGACATAGCCCTGACCGCGACGGTACATCTTCAATCGGGCCAGCAGATTCTGGTTGTTCTGGTCGAACTCGGCTTCATGGGCATGCGGCGACAGGCAGTCGATATGCACCTGGCCCGATTTGCTGATCCACAGGATATGGCTGTCATGGCTGTCTTTTTGCGCAGCGAACATACGAGCCAGTTCATCGATGGTGGGTTGATTGTTCAGATTCATATAAAGCCCCTTGACCATTTGGTGATCTTTCAAAGTTGATTCGCTAATACAGGTAGCCCATCGGTTAGTTGATCCCTGGCACCGAAACCAGGACGTCAGCGGTCGGCCGCCGAAATGACGGGGTCCCGCGTCTGTTGCATGTAGTCGTGTTGAATAACTGCTACGCAATAGCGTCACAACGAAGAGAAGCAGCGATAACCTTCGGGCCACTACCGACGTTTTCAGGGTCGGCCACAAGCTTCATGAGGATTGATCGCCAGCGCTTCTCGTCCTTGTACTGGACGTTCGGGCCAGGTCAGCTTCTTCAATCTGCCTTGTGGGCAAAACAGCTCGGCGGTCAGACGAGCTTGCTCAAACATGTTGCCGTACTCCCGATCGGGGAGATGTCTGCATCATGCAAGGGCAAATCGGAGGCGTCAACGGTTTTGTAGTGATTATTTTCAAGCACTACATATTGTCGGACAAAGCTGTTTGGAATGAGAAAGCGGAACTGGAGAACGTCACTCAGGACGATAGCGGTGAGCTTTGGAAGCGATAAAAGGTGCAGGGGAAATCGTCTACCGGCTGCTGATGCCGTGTGTATGTGCCGCCGGTGAGATCGTCAATCACACTCGCCCAGAACAAACGCGCGGGCTGATTGGCGTCGATGTGGAAAATCTGCCATTGACCGGGGAGCTCGCTCAAGAGGGTGGATGCGACAAACGTCGCGACACCTTGGCCACGAAAGCGGCGGCTGACGAACAGGTAGCCGATGTTGTGCTCGGCGCCGGGAAGATGGGTGCGGTCATCCACGGTCACGAAACCGGCCAGTTCCCCATCGACCTTGATCAAAAAGGGGCGGGTGGCAGGGTTTCGCCAGTAATCCTGTTGGTCCTGGAGGTTGAAGAAACCATTCGCGCCGAGTTTCAGCGGCAGCCATTCACTGAAGTCGTGCAGGTAGAACTGCATCAGGTTTTCAATGGTTTCCAGTTCATCGCGCTGTGCAGCGTGCAGTTCAATCGAGGGCATGCGGGCTCGCTCCTGATGTCAGCGGATCTGATGAACAGTAGACCATTGCCCGATCACGCCTTGCTCGCCGGTTTTGCTGCGCGCTTGCCAGCAGTCGCGGGTTTGCGCTTGGCCGGTTTGCGTTTGTTTTTCCATGGCGCGCCACCGCGCCCGGCCGGGCTTGCCGGGCCGCTGATGGTCAGGCTGAGGCCGGCGCAGCGGGCCACCTGCTTGCTCATCCACGCGGCTTGTTTGGTGACGAACTCTTCCAGGCTCATTTCGCCGCTTTGCACCATGTCCAGCGCCTGTTCCCAGATCGCCGTGGTGCCCGGATCGGCAATGGCACGTGGCACCGCGTCGATCAGGCTGAAGGCGGCCGGCGTCGCGGCCAGTGCCTTCCCGTTCTTGATCAGGTAACCGCGGTCGAGCAGGCCCTGGATGATCGAGGCGCGGGTGGCTTCGGTGCCGATCCCGGTGGTGTCCTTGAGTTTCTGCTTGAGCAGTGGGTCTTCCACCAGTTTGGCGACGTTCTTCATCGCTTTGATCAAGTCACCTTCGGTGAAGGGTTTGGGCGGCTGGGTCCAGAGGTCCTTGAGCTTCACCTCGGCCACCGTGCACTCACGTCCTTCGGCCAATGTCGGCAAGGTTTGTGGCGCTGGCGCTTCGCGGCCCTTGGCCGGGGCGAGGGCCTCGGGCAGGGCGCGTTTCCAGCCAGGCTCGATGATCTGCTTGCCGACGGCGCGCAAGGCTTGACCGGCGCAGTCGAAGTCGGCCTGGGTCCGGTCGTATTCATGATTGGGCAGAAACTGCGCCAGATAACGTGCACGGATCAGGGTATAGACCGCACGCTGCTTGCCCGCCAGCCGATCAAGGTTTTTTGCCGCGGCAGTGGGGATGATGCCGTGGTGAGCGCTGACTTTGGCATCGTTCCACGCCCGTGAGCGGCGCTGGGGTTCCAGGTAGTCCTGCAAGGCGTTGAGGGCCGGATCAGCCTGCCTCAACGCTGCCAGAATACCTGGCGCTTCGCTGTGTTGACTGACAGGCAGGTAGCCGCAATCACTGCGCGGATAGGTAATGACCTTGTGGGTTTCGTAAAGCGCCTGGGCGATGTCGAGCGTTTCCTGGGCGCCGAGGCCAAGCTTCTTCGAGCAGACTTCCTGCAAGGTGCCCAGATCGAACGGCAGCGGCGCCACTTCTCGCATCCGCTCGGTACGCAGCTTGATCACCCGGGCACTCGCCGCATTGCCAATCGCCGCCGCCGCTTGTTGCGCGAGCGCCTGCTCGAGGCAGCGATCCTGATCGTCGCAAGCGTCGGAGGCCGCGCGCCACTGTGCGGTGAACGCGGTGCCATCGTGCAGCAGCTGCACGTCGATGGCCCAATAAGCCACGGGGACGAAATCGGCAATGCTGCGGTCGCGATCCACGACCAGCCGCAGGGTCGGCGTTTGCACCCGACCGACCGGCAACACGCCCTGATAGCCGGACTGGCGCCCCAGCAGCGTGAACAACCGGCTCATGTTCATCCCGATCAGCCAGTCGGCCCGTGAACGGCCCAATGCCGAATGATAGAGACTGAACGTCTCCGCTCCCGGTTTCAGTGCAGCCAACGCCTTGCGGATCGACGCATCGTCCAGCGCCGACAGCCACAATCGCTGGATCGGCCCGCGATAACGGCAATGCTCCACCAGTTCCCGGGCGATCATTTCGCCCTCACGGTCGGCATCGGTGGCGATCACCAGCTCATCAGCCTCGCCAAGCAAGCGTTTGACGGCCTTGTATTGACTGGCGGTGCGCGGTTTGACGGTCATTTTCCATTTGTCCGGAATGATCGGCAGATCCGCCAACACCCAGCGCTTGTAACGTGCGTCGTAGGCATCCGGCGGCGCGGTTTCCAGCAGATGGCCGATGCACCAGGTTACCGTGACGTCCGTTCCCAGCCAGCAGCCGTCGCCGCGACGCCGAGCGCCGAGCACGGCCGCAATGTCTTTGGCCTGGGAAGGTTTTTCACAGAGGTACAACCGCATAACCACCATCGTTCATCAGCTGCCGGAAGGTGCACAGAATGGCGGCTGATGAGCGATGGAGCAATCTTTATCTGTATGGATGTACAGCTTGTGCATGTCCAGACATTGCAACGATCTGCAGATCGAGGCGCTCAATGGGAGGACACAAACTGCGCGTTCTCCAGAGGTGGCAGGGCGAACGAGCCTTTCATTCGCGTCACCTCATCGGTGGGCGTACGACCGAACAGCCTTTTGAATTCGCGACTGAACTGCGAACCGCTTTCATAGCCGACTTGCGAAGCGGCCGACGCGACGCTGCAGCCGTTGCGCGCCATCAACAGGCGGGCCTGATGCAGGCGCGTGGTCTTCAGGTACTGCATCGGCGAGGTGTGGGTGATCGCTTTGAAATGCGCGTGGAAGGTCGGCACGCTCATGTTGGCCTCCCTGGCCAGGTCTTCCACCTCCAACCGTTCGCCGAGGCTGGCGTGGATTTTTCGCAGGGCCAGGGATATACGGCCAAATCGGCCTTTGGCGCTGAGGGCGGCGCGCATCGAACCGCCCTGAGCGCCGGTAAGAATCCGGTAATAAACCTCCCGCACCAGCGCCGGTCCGAGCAGGCGACTGTCCAGCGGCGAGTCAAGCGCCTCCAGCAGCCTCAGGACCGATTGGCTCAGGCGCGGTTCCATGGGCGAGGCGAACATGCCTTGGGGCGCGGCCGACGGTTGGTCGTCGAGTTGCAACATCAGTTCGGCGACGAGGTTGAAGTCCAGATGCAGATAGATCGCCAGCAGCGGTTCGTCCTCGCTGGCGTCGGTTTCCATGGTGAAGGGCACCGGCACGGTCACCGCCAGATAATGCCGGGCATCGTAGAGGTAGGTCGTTTCCCCCCAATAGCCGCGTTTGCGCCCCTGGCAGACGATGACGATGCCCGGATCGTAAAGCACCGGGGTGCGATGCAGCGGACGGTTTGAGCGCAGCAAACGCACATCCGCCAGCGCGGTGAGGTTGTAGCCTTCGTCCGGAGCGAGTCGGCTGAGCAGGTCGATCATCCGTTGCTGGCAATCGTTTTGATCTACGGCTGATGGGCTCACGGTTCGGTCCTGCTGCGTGTTCATTGGGCTTGAATGTGGCCCTGCCGTCTGTGTAAAGCAATCAATCCATAGGATTAGGCAAATAACTCACAGCAATGAGCGTTCAGTCAGCGCGTGCGCACTTCTAACATGGTGTCGAGCCTGACTGTCGCGCTGTGCGGCAGCACTACCTGGGTGGAATGTGAACATGAGTACAAAAAAGACCCTCTTCATCACCGGCGTCAGCAGCGGTTTCGGCAAGGCGTTGGCCAACGAGGCACTTGCGGCGGGGCATCGGGTGATCGGCACTGTGCGCAGCGAATCGGCGCGGGTTGAGTTCGAGGCGCATGCCTCGAAACAGGCTTTCGGTCGATGCCTGGATGTCACTGACTTCGCGCGGATCGACGCGGTGGTGGCCGAGGTCGAAGCCAGCCTCGGCCCGGTGCATGTATTGGTCAATAACGCTGGTTATGGTCACGAAGGTATTTTCGAAGAGTCGGCCCTTGAAGAAATGCGCCAGCAGTTTGAGGTGAATGTGTTCGGCGCGGTGGCGGTGACCAAGGCTTTCGTGCCCTTTTTTCGCCAGCGCCGGGCAGGGCACATCATCAACATCACGTCCATGGGCGGTTTCATCACGATGCCTGGCATTGCCTATTACTGCGGGAGCAAATTTGCACTGGAGGGGATTTCCGACACCTTGAACAAGGAACTCAAGCCATTCGGCATCGCAGTCACGGCCGTTGCACCGGGATCGTTTCGCACTGATTGGGCCGGGCGTTCAATGCGCCGATCCGAACGCAGCATTGCCGAATACGATGCCACTTTCGACCCGATCCGTAGCGCACGGCAGAACAAGAGCGGCAAACAGTTGGGCGATCCGGTGAAAGCCGCCCGAGCCATGCTGACGTTGATTGACAGTGAGGCGCCACCTGCGCACCTGTTGCTCGGTAGCGATGCGCTGCAGCTGGTGCGCGAGCGGCTGGAGGCGATGACGCGTGAAATCGAGGCGTGGGAAGCGGTGAGCCGGTCCACGGACGGATAAAGCACTTGATCCCGTTCGGCTGCGAAGCCGTCGTGATGGCAAAATCTGGGTTATACCTGAAGCTGTGTTCTCACGTTTTGGGGCCGCTGCGCGCCCCATCGCGGGCAAGTCGGACCGCCGCTCGCACGCTCCTACAGGTTTATCATCATCCCGAGGAACGCAATTCATGAAAAGCTCCGGTCCCAGTCCTGTCATCACCATTGCCGAGCAACCAGGCACCCTGCTGGTGAAGTTTCACGATATTCAGGTGGCCGCGTCCACCCGCGCGCTGGTGCTGCTGGAGGCCAATTACCCTCCGGTGTATTACGTCCCGCGGGAGGACATCGACGAGCAATATTTTGCCCGCACCGATCACACCAGCTATTGCCCTTACAAGGGCGACGCGAGCTATTTCAGCCTGCAGATTACGGGGCATGAGGGGGCCAATGCGGCATGGAGTTATGAAAACCCCAAAGTGTCGGTAGAACAAATCAAGAATCATGTGGCCTTCTATCCCGATCAAGTGAAGTTCGAGATTCTCGAAAACATTGAATGAGGGGCGCTTCAGCGAAGATAGAGCTTCTACGGCTGACAACCCCGTCACACCTACGGGTGAGGCGGGGTTTGGCCAATACAGCTATTGCCAATCACCTCCTGTACCGATGACAATGCGATTCATTATCAGTCGCGAATTATTCCATTGTCATGTCCGCCAACGATTTGTCCCTGCGCAGCGCCGTCAATGATCTGTATTGCGACCACCACGGTTGGCTTAATGGCTGGCTGCGCAAGCGCTTGGGTAACGCCTTCGATGCGGCGGATCTGGCGCAGGACACCTTCGTCCGGGTGATCAAGGCGCGCAACGCGCTGGAGATACGCGAGCCGCGGCCGTACCTGTCGATGATCGCCAAGGGCTTGTTGATTGACCTGTTCCGCCGGCGTTCGCTGGAACAGTCGTATCTGGAAGCCTTGGCGGCCATGCCCGAAGGGCAACAACCTTCGCTGGAAGAGCAGGCGATCCTGCTGCAAGCCCTGATGGAAATCGATCGTTTGCTGCAAGGGTTGGGGCCGAAGGTCAAACAGGCGTTCATTCTGTCTCAGTTCGAAGGCCTGACCTACCCGCAGATTGCCCAGCGCCTGGGCGTCAGCGTGCGCACCATCAACAATCACATGGCCAAGGCCATGGAGCATTGCTGTCTGATGCAAATCCAGTTGCAGCTGGCATGAGCCTTTCACCCGCCGAATTGAAGGCGATCAGTGTCGCGGCTCAGTGGTATGCACGCCTACAGTCAGGTGTCGCGACCGACACCGATCGCGCGGCATGGAACGAATGGCTGCTCGCCGACCCTGTGCACACTCAAGCCTGGCAGCGCATGGCCGCCGTCGGCGAGCAAATGAGTCGCGTGCCTGGCGCTTTGGCCTCACCGGCCTTGCGCGGCGCTGACAGCTCGCGTCGGCAGGTGTTGCGTAGTGTCGTGGTACTGGCCTCGGCCGGTTCGCTGGGTTGGTTGGGATGGCGCAGTGAAACAAGCCAGAACCTGTTCGCCGATTTCCGCACTGCCGTGGGTGAGCGCCGGGAGTTCCGCCTGGCGGATGGCAGTTCATTGCTGCTGAATACCGACACGTCGGTCAACCTGCGTTTCGATGGGCACCAACGGGTGCTGGAACTGTTGTGGGGCGAGATGCTTGTCACGACCGCTGTCGATCCTTCGCAGCGACCGTTCAAGGTGGTCACTCGCCATGGCGAGGTGCTGGCGCTGGGGACACGGTTTATCGTCCGGTCCGGGCATCGGGACGGCGAGGTGGCCGTGCTTGAGAAGGCGGTGGAAGTGACTTCATCTGGCGTTGGCCCGAAGGTGCGCCTCGAGGCTGGCCAGTCCCTGAGTTTCAATCCTGCTTCACTGGGGACGGTACGGCGCAATGATGCTTCGACGGGCGCCTGGCAGCAGGGCAGCATCATCGCCATCAATCGTCCGTTGGCCGAGTTGCTGGCCGACCTGTCGCGCTATCGCACTGGCGTGCTGCGCTGTGATCCGCGCATTGCCCATCTGAAGGTGTCCGGGGCGTTCCCCATCGATAACACGGACCTGGCGCTGGCTGCGCTGGAAAGCGGTTTTTCCCTGCGTATCAGCCGATTCAGTCGCTATTGGGTCAATGTTTCCGGCTGAGGCGACAAAAAATAATTTCAGTCTTTTGCACTTTTCATTCACATCGTTCGGCTCATCCCTCAGTGAGTTTTATTGATGATCTTTGGGGGAGGGTAAGCATGTCTCGGGTCTACACGTCAGGTCGTCTGGCGATTGCAGTGAACGTCGGATTGATCGCGGCAACGTCGATGTGCGTATGGCCGGTCGCGGCGATGGCGGCGCAACAGCAAACTTCGGTTCAATCCTTCGACATTGCTGGCGGCAGTCTGACCGAAGTCCTCAGTCATTTCGCCAGTGCGGCGGGCGCCGCCATTTCCTTTGATGCGCGACAAACCGAAGGGCTGAAGTCCCCCGGACTCAAGGGGGCGTTCGGTGTGAGTGAAGGATTCGCGCGAATTCTGGGCGGCAGCGGTCTGCAAGCCGAACCCCAGGCCAACGGCACTTACGTGCTGCGGCCAGTACCGGCCACCGGCTCGGCACTGGAACTGGGGGCGACCAACATCAACGGGCAGATGCTGGGCGCGACCACCGAGTACAGCGGCTCGTACACCACGGGCGCGGTGACCATCGGCAAGGGCGAGCACTCGCTCAAGGAAACGCCGCAATCGGTCACGGTGATGACCCGCAAGATGCTTGACGACCAGAACCTCAACACCATCGAACAGGTCATGGAAAAGACGCCGGGCATTACTGTCTACGACTCGACCATGGGCGGCAAATATTTCTATTCGCGCGGCTTCCGTATGTCGGGCCAGTACCAGTACGACGGCGTGCCGCTGGATATGGGCAACCTTTATGTTCAGGCCGACAGTTTCAGTGGTGACATGGCGTATTACGACCGGGTCGAAATCCTTCGTGGTGCCGCGGGCATGATGAAGGGTTCGGGTGGTACGGCCGGTGGGGTGAATTTCGTGCGCAAGCGCGGCCAGACCGCGCCGCATACGGACATCACGCTGTCCGGTGGCAGTTGGGACAATTATCGCGGACAGGTCGACACCGGCGGACCGCTGAACGACTCCGGCACGGTGCGCGGCCGGGCGGTAGTCGCCGAGCAGAGCCGGCATTACTTTGTGGACGACGCCAGTCGCAAGGATCAGGTGTATTACGGTGCCCTCGATTTTGATGTGAGCCCCGACACGACACTCGGGCTGGGCGTTGCCTATGAAGACGTCGACGCCAATCCCTGCTGGGGCGGTCTGCCGCGTTACCGGGATCGCAGTGACCTGAAGCTCAGCCGCTCCAGCTGCCTCGACCCTTCCTGGAACACCTGGCGCAGCCAGCGCACCACCGTCTTCAGCGATCTGAAACATCAAATCAACGAAGACTGGTCCTTGAAGGTCGCAAGCGTTTACACCAAAAACACCCAGGACATCAAATACGCGTTTGCGTCAGGCGCGGTGACTCCCGGCACCAACACCACGGGTATGCTCGGCAGTATGTATGACTACGACCAGGTCGATTACGGCCTGGATGCCTACGTGGACGGCAAGTTCGACGCGTTCGGCCAACAACACGAATTGGTGGCAGGTTTCAACGCCAGCCGTGCGAAAAAAGACGACTTCTACTCAGTGGCGTTTCTGCCGCAGCGGCAGAATGTGTTCAACCCCGACAAGCATGTTCCTGAACCGGACGACAGCTACTTCATCGACAACTCGTCTCGCGGCGGGCCGGTCAATTCCGTGACCAAACAGAAAGGCGTTTACTCGACGTTGCGCCTGAAACTGGCAGATCCGTTGACCCTCGTCGTCGGCGCTCGTGTGAGCTGGTACAACTCGGAAACCGACTACGACTTCATCAATACAGGCACCTCGGAACACGCCAGCACCACGGAGACAGGCCAGGTCACGCCATTTGCCGGCGTGCTGCTGGACCTGAACGAGCACCTGACGGCTTACGCCAGCTACTCGGATATCTTTACCCCTCAAGGCAACTTTCGTTCGGAAGACGGTTCGGCCCTCAAACCGCTGGTGGGGCAGAGTTATGAATTGGGGATCAAGGGCGCCTGGTTCGATGGTCGCCTGAACAGCTCGTTCAACCTTTTCCGCACCATCCAGAAGGACCAGGCGCAGACGGACTTCAATTCCTCTTGCCCGTCATCGGATGGCTACTGCTATGTCAACGCGGGAAAAGTGCGCGCCCAGGGTTTCGAGGCCGAGATCAGCGGTGAAGTGATCGAACGATTGCAATTGCTCGCGGGTTACACCTACACCCAGACCAAGACCCTCGACGACATCGACACCAGCCTGAACGGCGCCGCGTTCAACAGTTATGTGCCGAGACACGTGTTGCGCATGTGGGGTGATTACGCGCTGGGCGGTGCTCTCGAGCGGTTCACCCTGGGGGCCGGCGTCAACGCGCAAAGCGATAATTTCCGCGTCTCTCCGGCCACTGGAGACAAGATCACTCAGTCAGGTTATGCGATCTGGAACGGTCGGATCGGCTACCGCATCGACGACACCTGGTCGGTGGCGTTGAACGGCAACAACCTGTTCGACAAGCGTTATTACACCACCATCGGTACCGAGAGCTTCGGCAACTATTACGGCGACCCACGCAACTTCATGGTGTCGGTCAAAGCGAGTTTCTGACGCTCGCCTCCCTGGAAAAGCCGCGCCATTGCGCGGCTTTTTAATGATTGCGATCAGCTCACCGAACCGCCTGCACCAGCGTCGATTCATCAATCTGACCAATCGAAGTGACCCCGGTTAACGTCATCGCCACGCGCATCTCTTTGGCGAAAATGTCCAGCATGTTTTCCACCCCGCGTTGACCGTCGGCGGCCAGCGCGTACGCCATGGAACGCCCCAGCAACACGCCTTTCGCGCCCAGCGCCAGCATCCTCACGACATCGAGCCCCGAGCGGATTCCCGAGTCGACCAGCACCGTCAGGTCATTGCCCACCGCTTGCATGATCGGCGGTAATGCCTTGGTGGTGGAGAGCACGCCGTCCAGCTGCCGCCCGCCGTGGTTCGACACCACAATGCCGTCCGCGCCAAAGCTGACTGCGTCCCGGGCATCCTGAGGGTCGAGGATGCCTTTGATGATCATCGGGCCTTGCCAGAAATCCCGTATCCATTCCAGATCGCTCCAGCTGATCGACGGGTCGAAGTTGTTGGCCAGCCAGCCCATGTAGTCTTCGAGGGTGACGGCTTTGCCGAGGTACTTCGAGATGTTGCCCAAGTCATGCGGACGACCCATCAGGCCGACGTTGAAGGCCCAGTCGGGTTTGGTCATGGCTTGCAGGATTCTTCGCGAAGACGCAAAAGGCCCGGACATCCCCGAGTGTGCGTCCCGGTAGCGCGCGCCGGGCGTGGGCATATCGACGGTGAACACCAGGTTTTTCACCCCGGCGGCCTTGGCCCGCTCCAGGGCATTTTTCATGAAGCCTCTGTCTTTCAGTACATACAGCTGAAACCAGATGGATTGTTGGGTTTGGGCCGCCACTTCTTCGATCGAGCACACCGAGACCGTTGACAGGCACAGGGGGATGCCTTTGTTTTGTGCGGCCTTGACCGCTTGCACTTCGCCACGACGGGCGAACATGCCTGTCAGGCCGACCGGTGCGAGGATGATCGGCATCGCAAGGGGCTGGTCGAAGAGGGTGGTTTCAAGGCTCAGGGTTTCGACGTTTTTCAGGATGCGCTGACGCAGGCTGATGCCCGTCAGGTCGGCGCTGTTGGCCCTCAGTGTGTGCTCGGCATAAGCGCCGCCGTCGATGTAGTCGAACAGGAAGCGGGGAAGTTTGCGGCGGGCTGCCTCGCGGTAGTCGGATGCGGATGAAATGATCATGGTGCCTCGGTCGGGTGAGTGGCGGGGCGATGGATGCTTCGGGTCAGAGTAGCGAAAACGGCTCGCGATTGCGGTAATTCTGTTCACTTGAGGAAGTGGATACCGATTTGAACTCGCGGATGTCAGCGGAACCCTGTGGGAGCTGGCTTGCCAGCGATGGACGTCCAGACAGCGCGTTCATTCAGACAGCGCGTTATCGTTAACGACCATCGCTAGCAGGCTGGCCTACCAATCAATTCATCAAGTCAGGTGTCAGTTGGTATCCAGATCCACATTCTTGGTCTCACGCAAACAAATCATCCCCACCACCAGGCTCACCGCAGTAATCACTACCGGGTACCAAAGCCCGTAGAAAATGTCACCGGTATACACCACCAACGCGAAGGACACCGTCGGCAGAAACCCGCCAAACCAGCCATTACCGATGTGATAAGGCAGGGACATCGAGGTGTAGCGGATGCGCGTCGGGAACAGTTCGACCATCAGCGCCGCCAGCGGGCCGTAGCACATGGCGGAGATGATGATCAGCACCACCATCAGCGCCACGATCATCGGCTTGTTGACCTGTTGCGTATCCGCTTGTGACGGATACCCCGCCAATGTCACTGCGCCGCGCAGGGCCGCTTCGTCGTAGCCATCGATTTTTACCTCACCAACGCTGACCTGCACGTCGCTGCCGGCCGGGGCTGCTTCACTGGTGTAGGGCAAGCCCTGTTTCACCAGGAAGGTTTTGACCTTGTCGCAAGGGCTGTCAAATTTCGCCTTGCCCACCGGATCGAACTGGAAGGTGCACGTGGCCGGGTCGGCCAGTACGGTGATCGGCGCCTGGCGACTGGCCTGGTCGATGGCCGGGTTGGCGTAGTGAGCGATGGACTTGAAGATCGGGAAGTACAGCGCGGTGGCCAGCAACAGGCCGATCATCAACACCGGTTTGCGCCCGACCTTGTCCGACAGCCAGCCAAAGAAAATGAAGAACGGCGCACCGATGATCACGCTGACGATCAAAAGGCTGTTGGCCAGTGCCGGATCCATTTTCAGGAACTGGGTGAGGAAGAACAGCACATAAAACTGCGCCGCATAAAACGTCACTGCTTGCCCGGCGTTGATGCTGAACAGGGCGATCAGCACGACTTTGAGGTTTTCCCATTTACCGAAGGAATCACGCAGCGGCGACTTGCAGAGTTTGCCTTCCTCTTTCATTTTCACGAACGCAGGAGATTCGTGCAGGCTCAGGCGAATCCAGGTCGAGATGCCCAACAGCACGATCGAAAACAGAAACGGAATCCGCCAGCCCCAGACTTCGAACTGGTCACCGGTGAAATAACGGCAACCCAGCACCACGAGCAGCGACAGCAGCAAGCCGAGGGTTGCAGTGGACTGAATCCAGCTGGTGTGGAAGCCGCGTTTGCCGATGGGCGCGTGTTCCGCGACATAGGTCGCAGCGCCGCCGTATTCACCGCCCAGGGCCAGCCCCTGAAGCATACGCAACACCACCAGAATGATCGGCGCGGCGATGCCGATGCTGGCGTAGGTCGGCAGCAGCCCGACGCAGAACGTCGCCACACCCATGAGGATGATGGTCGCGAGGAAGGTGTATTTACGCCCGATCATGTCCCCCAACCGACCGAACACCAGCGCACCGAAGGGGCGCACGATGAAACCGGCGGCGAACGCCATCAGCGCAAAGATGAACGCGGTGGTGTCGTTGACCCCGGCGAAGAATTGTTTGCTGATGACCGCCGCGAGGGCACCGTAGAGGAAGAAGTCGTACCACTCGAACACCGTCCCGAGTGACGAAGCGAAAATGACTTTGCGGGTGTCGCGGCTCGTGTCGACGCTGCGTGTGATGTCCAGGGGCTGTACATGTTCTGACATATCGGTATCCCTCACAGTGATTGTTTTTGTTGTTCCACTGTCGGCGCCTGCCTTGTGGGCGGGTGCCGCTACTGTCAATTCGACGCTACCTGCATCGATCTTGCTGATTTACCCGATCCCTGTAGCAGCTGCCGCAGGCTGTGATCTTTTGACCTTGATGCTCTGGCGCGCCATGGGCGCCAAAAGATCGCAGGCTTCGCCAGCGCCTACATTGACCGAGTTCGGCATTCAGACGTTCGTGACCAGTTCCCTTTCCTGGCTGTTGCTCCTTGTATTGGGGTTAAGAATGAGTTGCGCGGCTTTTTCGGCAATCATCAGCGTAGGCGAACAGGTGTTGCCCGAGGTGATGCGCGGCATGATCGACGCATCGGCAATGCGCAGGCCGGGGATGCCATGGACTTTGAGCTGCGCATCGACCACCGCGTCGGCGTCGTCGCCCATGCGGCAGGTGCCGACCGGATGGAAAATCGTCGTGCCGATGCGGGCGGCGGCTTCGTGCAGTTCTTCTTCAGTCTGCAAGCGGTCACCGGGCAGGTATTCCACCGGCTTGAATGCTTGCAGGGCGGGGGCGGAAACGATGCGCCGGGTCAGGCGTATGGCGTCAGCCGCGACGCGCAAGTCTTCCGGGTGGCTCAAATAATTGGGTTGGATCAGCGGTGCTTCCTGCGGATTCGCCGAACGAATGTCGATTCGACCACGGCTCTGCGGGCGCAAATCGCAGACCGACGCGGTGAAGGCGGGGAAGGCGTGCAATGGCTCGCCGAAACGTTCCAGCGACAAGGGTTGCACGTGGTATTCGAGGTTCGCCGAGGTCTGTTCCGGCCCTGACCGGGCAAACGCACCGAGCTGACTTGGCGCCATGGACAGCGGCCCGCTGCGGTCATACAGGTAACGCAACCCCATGCCCATTTTGCCCCAGACGCTGCCGGCGATCTGGTTCAGGGTCCGGGCATTTTCCAGTTTATAGATCAGCCGCAGTTGCAGGTGATCCTGCAGATTGCCGCCCACGCCGGGCAGCTCATGCACTACGCCGATCCCCAGTTTTTCCAGGAGTGGGCGAGGGCCGATGCCGGAGCGTTGCAGGATGCTCGGTGAACCGACAGCGCCAGCACAAAGGATGATTTCCTTGCGTGCCTTGAACGTTTTTACCTGGCCTTGCCAGCGTGTGCTGACCGCCGAGGCGCGGCCGTTTTCCAGGAGCACGCGGTCGACTTCGACGTCGGTCAGTACGGTGAGGTTGGGACGGAGACGGACCGGTTTGAGAAATGCCTTGGCCGCGTTCCAGCGAATGCCGGCTTTCTGATTGACCTGGAAGTAGCCGCAACCTTCGTTGTCGCCCTGGTTGAAGTCGTCGATGCTGGCGATGCCGCTTTGTTCGGCTGCGCTGCGAAACGCATCGAGAATCGGCCATGACAGTCGCTGGCGCTCGATCCGCCATTCCCCGGCGGCACCGTGGTATTCAGAGTCGCCGGCAAAGTGATTTTCGCTTTTCTTGAACAGCGGCAGGACGTCGTTCCAGCTCCAGCCGGGATTGCCGTCGGCGGCCCAGCGGTCATAGTCGCCAGCCTGGCCACGCATGTAGATCATGCCGTTGATAGAGGAACAGCCGCCGAGCACCTTGCCACGGGGGTAACTCAGGGCGCGACCTTGCAGGCCGGGTTGCGCTTCGGTCTTGAAGCACCAGTCGGTGCGCGGGTTGCCGATGCAGAACAGGTAACCCACGGGGTAGTTATCGCGGCCGCCGGCTTCAAGCAGCAGCACGCGGTGTTGCGGATTGGCCGATAACCGATTGGCCAGCAAACAACCGGCCGGCCCGGCTCCGACTACGATGTAGTCGAATTCTTCAAGGGAAGTCTGCATCCCTGACCTCTTATTGTTGTTCTTGTTGTCGGTCATCCTAGTTGTTAGCTTTCGTCAAAAGAATGTTAGTTTTTGCGCAGCCGCTGTGCGTTTTCAAACAGCGCAGCCCTAAGGACGGTTCATGTTCGATTGGAATGACCTGCGGTTTTTTCTCGAATTGCAGCGCAGCGGGCGTTTGCTCACTGCCGCCCGCCGTTTGAACACTACCCACGCCACGGTGGCCCGGCATATCGAGGCCATCGAAAAGAGCCTTGGCTCGGCGCTGTTCGTCCAGCATGCCCAGGGCTACGAGATGACCCCGGCCGGCGAAGCGCTGCTCAAACACGCCGAGGCGATGGAAAACGTTGCGCTGCTGGCTCAGGAGGAGATCACCCAATCGACGGCGCCCTTGGGCAAGATTCGCGTCGGCGTGACGGAAGGGCTGGGCATCATGTTCCTCGCCAGTCGCATGAACGGGCTGTTCGAACGCTATCCGGGGCTCGAAGTGGAACTGGTGGCGGTGCCACGGTTTGTCAGCATTCTCAACCGCGAAGCCGAGATCAGCATCCACCTGGAACGCCCGTCCGCCGACATGCTGGTCACGCGCAAGCTCACCGACTATCGCCTGGCGCTGTACGCCAGCCAGGCGTATCTCGACAGCGCACCACCGCTGCGCAGCCGCGAAGACCTCGGTCGCCATGCGTGGATCGGTTATGTCGACGATTTGCTGTTCAGCCAGGAACTGATGTTCCTCAACAGCTTCTGCCGCAACCCGCAGGTGGTCTTCCACAGCACCAGCGTCATCGCCCAGCAACAGGCGGCGCGATCAGGCCTGGGGATCGCGGTGTTGCCGTGCTACATGGCCAGTGCCGATCCGCAGCTGGTGCCGTTGTTGCCGGATGAAAGCATCCAGCGCAGCTACTGGATCAGCACCCGCCGCGAGCTGCACAAATCCGTGCGGCTGCGGGTGTTGTGGGATTACGTGGTGGAGTTGTGTGAGCAGGAACAAACTTTACTGCTGGGCCAGAACCCTTTGTAGGCGCCGGGTTTCAGGGGAGGATTTCGAAGGCCGTGCTGGCCAGGCGCTCGCCGTTCACCATCACGTGTACTGCATGTTTGCCCGCGTAATGTTTGCGGGTGGTGAGTTCCTTGATGTGCTGACCACGGCTGAGCACGGCGGTGGTGTGGCCGGGCAATGTCAGCGCTTTGAGCTTGAACACCTTCGCTGAAGTGCTGCCATTGGCTTTGACGTAATCGATGGTGTAGTCGATCACCAGTCGCTGGCTGTTCTCGACTGTGGATTTAACGGTAAAGGACAAGGTGATTTTCTCCCCCAATGCAATCACCGCCGGTTCGACGTTCACGTCCATGATCTCGACCTCGGGTTTGCCACCCGCGCCAATGATTGCCAGTGCCCGCGAGTTACCTTGTTTGATCAGGCTGCGAAGGGCGTGCCTGGCAATCCACGCGGTGTGCCTGTTGTCCAGCGACCAGCCTTCGATCAGGTCCAGCACCCACTCGGGATGGTCCTTGGTGATGTCGTTCAAGTGGTTGGCCACCGACTTGCGCACATAAAGGCTGTCGTCGGCCTTGAGGTTGTCGAGGATGGCGGCGGCGAGGGTCGGGTCAGCCTGGATCCGTTCCAGTCGAAATGACCACGGCAGACGCGGGCGGCAGCCTTCGCTGGCTAGACGCCGGACGTGTTCGTTTTCGTCCAGCGACCACTCGTGCATCACCGCCAGCGCGCGCTCGAAGTCGCTGCGCAGGAAATAGCGGATCGCGAATTCAGCGGAGCCGAAGGTGGTGAAGTATTTGAGCGCGTCCATGGACTGCTCGAACGCGTGGCCGCCATAGGTCGCGACGTAATGCGGCAGCGAGATGCTGACGAAGCCGCTGTTCAGGCGCGGGGCGAGGGCGCGCAGCACGTCCAGCGACGCTTCATAACTCAACGGCAGGACAGCGTGCAGGCACTCGCTGACCCGGGCCATGCGCTGCATGATCGACAACTCGGCGAGCCCGTCGTTGGCCATTTTCAGAAAGGCCCTGGCGTTGAACGCGGGGTAGACCGCCGTCATCTCCGTGGCGATGTGCTTGAGGCGCTCGGCGTTGAAGATTTCCTTGAGGGCGGGGGCGGGTGGGGCAGCGGCCATTGTGGATTCCTTGAAGTCGTTATTTATTCGGATATACCGCGTTATCGTTCTTCGCGAGCAAGCCCGCTCCCACAGTTGATCGAATGAGCATGCCAGATGCGCTCTAGTGTGGGGTGCGGGCTTGCACGCGATGAGGCCCTCACATTCACTTCAACTCTTACTGGATTCTTCTTCCAGCTGATCGGACTCAAACAGCTTCGCCAGTTCCGCCCTGGCTTCCTGCGCAGTCTGCAACACCTTCGCCGCATCGTCATACACCGCATGCTGCGCTTCCAGCACCTGTTCATCGTGATGCTTGAAGCGCTTGATCCGCGCATCGGCCTGAGCCTGGGTCAGCCCCAGTCCTACCAAGGTGCGCCGGCTCATTTCCAGACTCGAATAATAGGTTTCCCGAATCGCCTCGGCCCCCAGGTCCACCAACCGGTGCACATGCTGGCGGTTACGGGCGCGGGCGATGATCTTGATGTGTGGATACAGCCGGTGTACCACCTCGGCGGTCTTGATATTGGTGTCCGGATCATCGGTGGCGATGATGAAGTACTCTGCCTGCTCGACCTTGGCCGCGCTGAGTATTTCCGGGCGCATCGGGTCGCCATAGAACACCGGTACGCCGCCAAAACTGCGCGACAGTTCGATGGTTTCCACCGAAGTGTCGAGGGCCACGAACTTGATATTTTGCGCTCGCAGGATACGGGCGACGATCTGACCCATCCGGCCCATGCCGGCGATCACCACGCGGGGTTCGTCGGTGTCGATCTCGCGGAATTTTTCCGGCACCACCACAGGTTGCACCTTCGGTGTGACCAGTCGCGCGCAGAGCAGCAGCAACAACGGCGTCACGGCCATGGACAGCGTGATCGTCAGCACCAGCAAATCGTACAGGCGCGGCTCGAACAAGCCCTGATCCCGTCCGATCTTGAACACCACGAACGCGAATTCACCACCGGCGGCGAGCACGATGCCGAGGCGAATCGCACTGACCTTGCCCAGGCCACCGGCCAGTCGACCCACCACAAACAGCAGCGGCAGCTTGATGGCGATCAGCAGCAGTGTCAGCCCCAGCACCGTGATCGGCGCGCTGAGCAGCAAACTCAGGTTCGCGCCCATGCCGACGCTGATGAAAAACAGTCCCAGCAGCAAACCCTTGAAGGGTTCGATCTGTGCTTCCAGCTCGTGGCGATACTCGGAGTCCGCCAGCAGCAAACCGGCGAGGAACGCGCCCAGCGCCATCGACACGCCCACCAGGTCCATCAGCCACGCCGTGCCAATCACCACCAGCAACGCGGTGGCGGTGGAGACTTCCGGTAAACCGGTCCTGGCCACCACGCGGAACACGGGTCGCAGCAGATAGCGACCACCAATGACCACCACCGCAATGCTGCCCAAAACCCGCAAACCGTGATTCAAATCCTCGGCCGCACTGCTGGTGTGATCGCCGCCCGCCAGCAGCGGCACCATGGCAATCAACGGGATCGCGGCGATGTCCTGGAACAACAGAATTGCAAAGGCCAGGCGCCCATGCGGACTGGTCAGTTCCTTGCGTTCAGCCAGGCTTTGCAAACCAAACGCAGTGGACGACAAAGCCAGGCCCAGGCCCAGCACAATCGCGCTGTTCAACGGCTGGCCAAACACGAACAGCGCCAACACGCCAATCACCGACCCGGTCAGCAGGACCTGCGCCAGGCCGACGCCAAACACTGACTTGCGCATCACCCACAAGCGCCGAGGCGACAGTTCAAGGCCAATGATGAACAGCAGCAACACCACGCCGAGTTCGGAAATATGACTGACGCTCTGCGGATTGCCGATCAGGCCCAGCACCGACGGCCCGATAATCACGCCAGCAAACAGATAGCCCAGCACCGCCCCCAGTTGCAGGCGCTTGGCCAAAGGAACGGTGAGCACCGCCGCGAACAGAAACACGACAGCGGCTTGCAACAGGTTGCCTTCATGGGGCATTGGGAAACTCCAGAACTCGGTACGGCGGGGGGCACAAGGATAAAGGCTGCGACGGCAGGCGTCAGCCCGGATGGCAATGATTGTATGAATGGTGCGTCGTTGCCTCTGTCACGCAACCACAAGGAATGTTTCTGTGCTGCCGCAGTCGGAGTTCAGAGACCACGACATTACTGGAGCTTCACCCATGAACAGCAAGACCCTTATCGCTAGCCTCGCCCTCGTCGCAGGCATCGCCGGCATCAGCTCGATCGTTCAAGCCGATGAACCGCAAAAAACCGTCCAGCCCGGCGTCAACAACACCCGCGAACTGGTGGTCGGCGACCGCGCCCCGGATGTTTACCAGCGCAGCGAGAAGGCCATCGGCAACTGGAAGGCGAAGGGCCTGAAAGCCCCGAAGGAACAGGCGCAGTGGGTGCAGATCAATGGCAAGTACATGATGGTGATGATCACCAACGGGACGATCATGGATATCACGCCGGTGGAGCGTTAGGCCGCCAGCAACAATTGGCCATGGACGGTTGATTGTCATTGTCCAGGCTCGCGGTAAAGCTCCACGGCGATGTCGTTGACTGGACGTCTGGAGCGACTCGTTCAACGGCGTTGCCTATGGCCAAGGTTACGACTGAACAGTTTCATTCAACCCGACTATGACTCAACGTCTGCTCACCCAGCCGATACTGGTTATTCCCGCTGCGTTTAGCCTCATACATCGCCAGGTCGGCAATATGAATCAATCGGTCCATGCTCGGCGCATGGTCCGGAAACACCGCGACGCCCAGGCTGGTGCCGATGTGGCGATGGTCGTTGCCGATGGTCACTGGCGGTGAGAGTTCGACGAAAATTTTCTGGCAGATACGTCGGGCTTCGTCTTGCAGGCAGCCACCTTGAGGCAGGCCCTGGAGGATGACCACGAATTCGTCGCCGCCGATGCGGGCGACGGTGTCGGTTGCGCGCAGGATCCTCTTCAGGCGCGTGGCGGTGGTGACGAGTACGCGGTCACCGGCGGCATGGCCGTAATGGTCGTTGATGGCCTTGAAACCATTGAGGTCGACGAACACCAGGGCTACTCGCGTGGCAGTGATTCGCGCCTGCTCCAGTGCTTGGGACAGGCGTTCTTCGAGCACCAATCGATTGGGCAGGCCGGTCAACGGATCGAAGTGGGCCAGGTGCTGCAAGTAACTGGCGGAAGCTTTTTCCTCGGTGATGTCACGGACCACGCCCATCATCTTGATCGTTTCATCGTGATCGTTCTTCACCACGTTGCCGGTCTCGCGTAGCCAGCGAACAGTGCCGTCGGGCCAGATCACCCGGTATTCCTCGTCATGATTCTCGCCGGTTTCCAGGCAACGCAGCTCACCGGCCCGCACCCTGACCCGGTCGTCGGGGTGCACGCAGGCGCAAAACAAGGCGTAGGAGGGCGTCACTTCGCCGATCTTGAAGCCGAACATGCCGTAGATCGCTTCCGACCAGTAGAGCCGGTCGGTGTCGACATCCCAGTCCCAGGTGCCGATCCTGGCGAAATACTGGCTGCGTTTGAAGCGTTCGGCGTCGCCATCCTGGTGGATGGTTTGTCGTTCGGACAGGTTGGTAATCAGCGCACGGTACTCGGCCAACTGCTTTTGCTGCGAGCGTTCGCGGCAGATCAGCAGGATGATCAGGGCAACTACTAATGAGCCGAGGGCTGCGCTGGTCCAGACAAAATTCATTCAGGGTTTGCCATCATGGCGTGCCATCATCACGAAAAGGTGTGCTTATGTTAGTTCACACGCTTGCTCAATTGCACGGTCCCCCCTGAAGAAGTACACCTTTGTCCCACAACTGCACCAGTTCCCCCGGTGCCTGATCCTCGGGAACATTCAGCACCCAACCACCACCCTGATCATTGACGCGCGAGCGCACTTCGATTTGATAGAAGCGTTGATCGCCCTGACCGCAAGACTCCCGGGCCAGTGGCAGGCAAGCCTGCAGCAACGTGCAGATACGCGCGCGCTGATCGAGATCGCAGTGCGTGAACTCGATTTCACGGGGGCGGGTCAAGGCGTGGACCCTCGCGAAACCACCCTGACGGGACAGACGAACGACGGCTTCATCGCCCAGCGCTGGCAGCGTTTTCATGAACCCTCCTGACTCGGTTTAACACCTACTTCGGCCCATCCGTGTTTTACCGCTCGGGCTTCGTCGGTGCCGAAGCGGTTGCGAGCGTGGGCAACGGTCAGTTGCGCGAACTGCTCGAACGACGCTTCGCCGGGCAGACGTTTGTCGCACAGCGTGTCGTACCAGATGCGCCCGGCCTTCTCCCACGCAAATCCGCCCAAGGTTTCGGCCACCAGATAAAACGCTCGATTGGGGATGCCGGAATTGATGTGCACACCGCCATTGTCTTCCTGAGTTATGACGAACTTGCGCATGTGATCCGGTTGCGGGTCCTGGCCGAGCAGCGGGTCGTCGTAAGCCGTGCCCGGATGAACCATCGAACGCAAACCGACGCCCTTGATGCGAGGCGTCAGCAAGTCGGCGCCGATCAGCCAGTCCGCCTCTGCGGCTGTCTGACCCAGCACGCGTTGCTTGATCAGCACCCCGAAAACATCCGATATCGACTCATTCAATGCCCCGGACTGGTTGGCATAGACCAGGCCGGCTTCGCTTTCGATCACGCCGTGGCTCAGTTCGTGGCCGATCACATCCAGCGAGCGGGTGAAGCGCTCGAAGATCTCGCCGTCGCCGTCCCCGAAGACCATTTGTGCGCCGTTCCAGAATGCGTTTTCGTAATTCTGGCCGTAATGCACACTGCCGATCAGCGCAAAACCCTGATTGTCGATGGAGTCGCGCCCCAGCACCTTCCAGAAAAAATCGTGACTGGCACCCATTGCATCATAAGCCTCGTCAACCGCTGCGTCGCCCGTCGCGGGCTGGCCTTCAAGGCGCGCGGGCATTCCCGGCAGCAGCATTTTGCCTTGCGCATCATGAATGCTGCGCTGGACCTGACCGGGTTGAGCCGAAGTGGGCAGGATCGCCGCAGCGGAAGAAGGCACCGACAAACCCGGCGTGTGCCGAAGCGTGCGCACGTGGGTCAAGGTGATCATCGCGCTGGAGCGCTGACGCTCGGAACCGTGGGCGATGATTCGATTGAGAATGTAGGGCGGAATGAAACTGCGCGGGGATCGTTGATCGGTCATCTGAGCGTCCTTTGCTGAGCACGAGGTCGATACTCATGTGAGCGGAAGCCAAGGGCTTCGGTTCCATGGATTGCCTTCGGTGCAGAATTCTGCGAAAACCTTCGTCCGCGCCCCGGACCGGGCGACCGTAAACGAGTAGAAGCATGAACGACGAACTGCAAATCATCGATATTGAGCCGGGCGATGGCAAAGCCGCCGTCAAAGGTGCACTGATCACCACCCAGTATCGTGGCTGGCTGGAAGACGGTACCGAATTCGATTCTTCCTACAGCCGAGGCAAGCCTTTCCAGTGTGTGATTGGCACCGGGAGGGTTATCAAGGGCTGGGAGCAACACTTTACAATGTGACCCTCAAAAAATATCCAATTTTGCCTTATGCTCCATCTCTCTCAAACGTCCCTTCTGAAATCCCCCTTCCCCTGAGAATTGCAGTGGACTGTCTGTGCCGTGCTGGTGCTACCTGCGTGAGAAAATATGCGGCAGACCTGCATTTATTCCACGATTAGTACCGATACTGTCGCGAGAGGAACGCTTTCAAGCACTACCTCGATTTTGAGCTACTGCCGCTGCCACCTTCCCAAAATATCGTGGGCTGGCGTGGCGCTGGAGGTTACCCCTGACACGGAGGTGGAAGAAGGGAGAACGCAGCTCAGAGGGCCTGAAACCGCCTATCAAAGACGGTTTTTGTCTGTGTTTCTATGCTTTCAGGCATGGAAGAAACCCGCTCAATGGCGGGCTGCAATCGTTCATACGTAATGCATCACTTAGCAATGGTGAGTCATCGAACCACCGTTGCCTCTTGACCACCGAAGGGCAGGAAGCACCCGCCAGCCGTCTTCATCAGGAATCGCACCTTAAGCTGACTCCCTTTTGAAAGGTTATATCCAGCTTGCTTGTCTGCGAAATCAACCTGAAGGTCTTGAGTCCCTATGCCATCGACGTTCAAAGAAACTTCATCAGATTCCAATAGAGCGATCTGGCCCTTCCAGGTCATCCAATGATTTTTGTACTTCGCATTGAATATGTCGTCTTTCTTCTGATCGCTGTAGGTGCTTTTGCACCCTATATCTGCGTTCACCTGATTATAGGTCGCCGTGCTTTCGGGATATTGGACGGTGCTAGTCGAGGATGCGCTTGTTGACCCATTATTGATCGGTGGGCCATAAACCATGCCTCTGAAAACGATGAACGCAAGACCTGCTGCGAGAATGATTCCAATAGTCCGTTTGCCTGACACAGTGCACACCCTGACAAAATCATAGATACGAAATGATGGCATTTTGTATCTGAAGCCGTCTAGTAGAGCCGAGGTGTGACACCGTATGCTTATGCCTTCACCTCACGCTTGATCCTGTACACCGTAGCCACCCCACAGTCAGCAAGCTTGGCTACCTGATCAGCCGACATGGATGGGTGCTTGACCATCAGCGACTGTACCTTGATCCACAGTTCAGCATTCTTAGATTTACCTGTTGGCTTCCACTCAGGTTCAGCAGCTTTCTTCTTCTCCAATCCTTGCTTGATACGTTCAACACGTTTGTCTTGATCCAGACGTGCCATGGTGGCCATCAGGTCAATCAACATGTTGTTGATCACATCCATGATTTGGCCGGTGATTCCCTTGGCCTCAACCAGCATGTGACTGGTGGGCAGATCAGCAACAACCAGACGCAACCCCTTAGCCTTGATGGTAGCCTTGAGAGTGTCCCAGTCAGCTTGTGAGAGACGACTGAGGCGGTCTACTGACTCGACTAATAGTACGTCTCCACTCTCGGCAGTATTGAGCAAGGCAAGCAGCTCAGGACGGTTGAGTTTGGTTCCACTGATGTTTTCTGCATATACGCCAACGATGCTCAATCCCTTTTCTGCTGCGAACGCTTCGAGCGAAGCTTTTGCGCGATTGGCGTCTTGATCCTTGGTACTGGCTCGCAGGTAGAGGTGAGCGTTCATGGTTGGCTATCCTTTGTCGTTCGTTTCGATAGACATATGATAATACGATCATATAGCTATCTGAAAGACTTATTTGATAGCGGCAGACGGACGGTTATCGGACTACCAAACAAGTAGACTCCTTTGATAGAGATTGAAGCGGTAAACGTTGCCGAAACAGGCGGTGCTTGATTGAGTCCTGTCGCAGTGGCAATCTGCCGTACACGTTGCGCTTTAGATACTTCATCAATCATGGAAGCCCCCATAAGATGGAATTTTTCTATCTGTTCCTGAGCTTGCTCGCATTTTTCTACGTGTGGGATTTCTGGAAAGCGCATCGTTCCAAGCAACCTTGGTTACTCAAAAAGTTAAACCCATTCAGTCATCGGGTAGATGTGGAGGCTTGGACTGGCTGGGATGAAAGCCCGTCCGAGGAGAAGCCACGCCAGACCCTCCGAGAAATTAAAGACCGGCACGTCCAACAACGTGAAGCGGAAGCTTCGTTGAGGAATCAAAGGAACGAAGAGATATTTGAAACCTACGAAAACATGTTGCATGAGAGTCTTCAGGCGCAACACTTTCTCGACTTTAATTCGCTTTACGAACCGGTTCCCCTTCCCGAATCCTCTGTACCGTCTCATCTGGTGCAGTGCGCTGCACCTCCTAAGATAGAAAACTTTCGGCAAAGCAGGTGGGTTGAGATATTGAGTAGGCTGTACCCGGGCCATGCTTCGCGGTTGATCAATGCGGACGAAGAGCAATCCTATCTGTATCAACACGCGTTGGAAGTTTGGGAGGACGCAGAGAAAGCCAGGATTTCTGCCCTACAGCTCTACAAAGCTGAATTCGAACGTCAATACTTGGAAGCCGTTACTCATAACGAGTTAATAGTACAAAAAAAGAGCCGACTAAACCAAAACTACCTTTCGGGTGATGAGTTCGTTGTTGCAGCCTACGTAAAAAAAATATTGGAATCATCTCCGTATCCAAAGTCACTTCCTCGTAAAACAAAAGTCACCTACGTAGGTGCATCCAAGCAGGTGGTGGTGGATTTTGAACTGCCCAAAATTGATGTGATACCTGATCACTGTGACTACAGATATGTAAAGGCTAGTGATAAAATTGCCAGTAAGCGAAGGAAAACTAAGGACATCGACGACGACTACACAAAGCTAATCTCCGCCATAGCGTTGAAGGTGCTGCACGAAGTTTTCGCCTCTGATAACGGAAGCGTCATTGAGGTTTGCTGCTTCAACGGCTACCTAGACACAATTGATAGATCCACGGGAATGAAGGTAAGACCGTGTCTTATTTCCACCAGAACGACCAAGGAAAGGCTAGCACTAATCGATTTGGCTCACGTAGATGCTCGTCTGTGTGTGCGAAACCTAGGTTCACACGTATCTCGAAGCGCCACCGAACTACAGGCGGTCAAACCTATTATTGAATTCAATATGACGGATCGTCGCTTTGTAGGGGAAGGTGACATGTCCTTCCTTAGCTCGTCTCAAAATCTTATGGACCTGAATCCTTATGAGTTCGAAAAGCTGATAGTGAAGCTGTTCAAGGAAATGGGGTTAGACGCCAAGCTGACACAATCCTCCCGAGACGGCGGAGTTGATTGTGTAGCTTATGATGTTCGCCCAATTATCGGAGGAAAGGTTGTTATTCAGGCTAAGCGATATAGACATACTGTCGGGGTTTCTGCCGTGAGAGACTTATTTGGGACAATGATGAGCGAGGGGGCCAATAAAGGTATTTTGGTGACTACCAGCGGATACGGCCCGGACGCCTTCAAGTTTGTTGAAAATCGGCCTATCGAACTGATCGACGGAAGTGGATTGCTACACTACTTGAAAGAGGTCGGAATTGATGCCCATATTGTTATGCCAGCGGAATAACTCCCGTGCCAGCGTAAGTGAGTGCATACCCCTCTACAAACGCAGGAAATGCCTCTGAGTCCCAAGGCCCACCAACAGCCTCACCATTAACAAAAACTGCACCATTGATCCAGCTACGAGACATAGCAGTAAGGTCGTAATATAAGCCTACAGCTTGGCTAGGAGCGACTTCAGACTCAATCTGCACTGACCAGCTCCCGGACCTTTCTAGATACTGCCAGCGCTCTCTAAATGGTGAGAACGAGTCGATAGAAGGCTTTGTGTTACTGTCTGGATTGTCTGCCAAAACTTTCAGGATAAACCAATAGAAATACGTCTTTGGATACGTCCCTGTAGTAATTTGAGCCGAGCATCTAAAATTCTAAGCTGTGATTCCATGTCTGTATTTACCCTGTCTTGCCTTTCAGCGTTATTGTTAATTTTCCCCTCGGTGTAATTCACCAATGAATCCAGTCTCTGCCGGATGGCATCATCACTACTATGGTCAGCCTTCGCTGTAATCAACGCAAATGTTAGTAGTGAAATACAAGTTATGCCTATAAATCCGAACAGACCTAGGACGGCAATTGCAACATTATTCAATTTTCTAAACCTTCTTATTCATTTTGACTGTATATTCCTTTATTTGTTATATTGTTACGTGGAAGGTGGGGGAACGCATCCAGTTAAGCAGTTGGCGTCAAACATATAACAGATATCGGGGTTTGAGAGATTGGGAGGGCTGGCGAGGCCCCCTTTCTCTATTTCTACCTGTCCTGCTTAAAGTTGGTTTGGTGGAAATCGCTCAAGAAGAATTTCCATAGTTCTGTCAACCTTTGGCTTGGTGGCATCTAGCATCATATCAATATACGCCTGAATTTCTTCATCTGTGAGCTTGGGTTTGGCAACCGGTGCAGGAGCAGACATCATCTGACTAGCATTCGCAGACTGCTTTGCCTTTCGGGCTTTGATCGCTCGTTCGATACCCTTCATATGAGACATTATTACGCCTCCTTGCTTGAGGAAAGGTTAGCAAAGTATTCTTCTGCTTCAGCCAATGCTGCATCACGGTCTTTCTGTTCCTTAGCATCGATGACCTTTTGTTCCTTCCGCTTTTTGTCCTGATAGTATTGCTCAGCAAGCAGCAGTTTATTTTTCTCCTTCTCTACCTCAAGTTCTGCACGATAAGCGGCTTCCGTTTCTTTGGCCACCTCGGCTAGCAAGTCTGCAATGTTGGTTTTTTGCAAGTACACAGTAAGCGTGAACGTTGAGTCGGTTTTATGATGCTCCGACAGGGAGCGGCCTTCTTTGAATAGTGTTTCGAGTTGCGGCATCAGAATAGAGGCAGGGGCGCTCATCCGGTCAACTGCACTGTAACCACGTAGAAACGAGAATTCGGCATTCTCCAATCGCTTGTCCAATGCTTCCTGACAGAATACGAAAGATTCAAGAGTTACGTGTTTTTTGTTTTGCATTATTTTGATTCCTTTGGTTTAGTTTATTTGGGCGATACCTGCCCGTGGTCTGCTCTTATGAGCAAATTCGCTTAAGTGTTTATTAATGCTTTTTAAAAAGGCGGGAAGAACATCTTACGGCTGCGCTATCGCTTGCCTACGTCAAATCGCTTCGCTCTTTGACTTAACCTAAACATATTAAAAAAAGATGCTAATCAACTGTCACCCCCGTCACGAATCGCTGGAGCCCTTGTAATATGGGTCTTAGCTGCGTGACAGCTATAGTGACGACTTAAAACATCAGTGTCACGGTGTCACGTTTTTGTATCAGAAATTAACTTTAGGGAGCAGTTTATCTAATTCCTTGGGCGGTGTTTTGGTAGTTAGTCCTTCTTGAATGCCTTTGGGAGTAATATAGTATCGCTGGGAATTAGATCGCTTTGAAATGCACCCTATACCGAGGAGGGCGTTTGCGACAGCTACATCTGTCAGACCGTATTCAAAGCTATCAGAAAAGCTATCCTTCAGCATTTGTACCGTCAGCACGCTGTTAGAAGCGATGACATTACCCAGCACGTCTTCTAACTTATCCGCTGTGGTGAATCCAAGTAGATCTTGTTTGCTATCTGTCATTGGTGCCTCACCGGTAGCTCGATACTTACTCAGGTCAATTTGTTCAAGGTAGTCTCGCACCAGTTGAAAGCCACCATTCATTAGCCAAGGTTTAAAATTATCATTAAGAAAGCGATCCGTTTCCGATTTGCTCTCTCTGTGACGGATAAATGCCGGTATCCAGAATCGACGATCTCCACTCTCAATAACAAGCGGGATATGGTCGTTACTGGTAATGCAAAAATTAATGTAGTTATCAATGACAACTACAGGCAGATGCTTTCGGCGTAAAGTTAGCGTAGCGTTAGCCTGGATGGATTTCAGACTATCCGTTGTGCTCTTCTTTGAGCGATACACCTCATCCACGACAAGAAGGGTCTTGCCTTCAACAGTCTCGTTGAAATCCCCGACAACATCTTTCAAGTGGCATAGGGCTGCCGCTGTAGGGCCAAGGAGGCCCGGTAGCAGTGTCTCTGCAAAGAATCCTTTCCCCACACCATGCTCAGAGCGCAACAGTGGCGTAGCGATGATTTTCTGCTCTTGGTGACGTACAGACATCGCAATCCACCAACCGAAATAATCTCGTTCACTGTCATCTGGGAACCATCGGCGAAGAAAATCAACGAACGGCTCTACTTGTTCCTTGGTTACTCGCGCACCTGTAGGCTGAAGCTCTGGAGCACGCCATAGATTGATAAAGCCGTTATCAAGGATAGCTAGGCCATTAGGGACGAATTTTTCGCCGTAAGCCCAATCTAAGCATCCCAATAGATATGCTGCGTCGTATTTATCTTTTCCGCCATTGCGGCGGTAGAAGTCTTGGAGAATACACGCATCTGATTGGGCTGTACCAGTTACGACATCTCGAAATCTAGCTGATGAGGTGTTTGACGGAACTCGGACAAATCGAGCTTTAACAGCTTCAATCGCTGCGGATGATTTATTGTTTTTCGGTGCTGCTGTAATCATTGTTGTTTACCTCATCTGATGGGCTAGGACGTTTGGTTTTGAATAAAGAGTCGTAAAGAGAAGAGATCAAAACGTTAAGTGTGTGATTGGGCGATCCATGATCGTAATACCGCATAATTTCTAAAAGTTCGCTTGCAGATCTGTCGTTGAGATGTGGTCGCATTAGTTAACCCTCCAGTTTCTCGAATTCTTCACGGAGAAATTTATGTAAGAAGTAACGTCTCGTCACCGCCTGCATTAATTTGGTGAAGCTTGGATATTGCTCAGCCTCCCGTTCGAGCAATTCAATTAAATCTAAAGGCATTGCAACTTTGATAATTTTAGTATCATGTGAGTTTTTCATTGTGCGGCTCCACTCGTTTCCTCGGTCTTTTGATATTGTTCAAAGAACGTATGCATTTCCTGATTCAGTTCTTTGAGTTTTTCAGGATCTTTGAATTGCTTGAGCAGTGATTCCAGATTATTTCGAATCTTTACTTTCTGGTAGTAGGAACGTACCACACAAGTGTTTCCACAAAATTTATGCTTTTTGTTGGTCGGGGTAAATTCTTTCTCACAGCAGATACATTGGATGATCATAGTGATTCCTTTATTAGTGGGTAGGTTGTTCCGGTTCGGAAGGTAAATCTACTTGCTTGTTGTCTTTGTTTTTACAATGCTCTTTATATTCGGCAATTGAGAGCTTTAACGTTTGGCGGTCCATATGCCATCGCCTATAGCAAGAGCGTGCTCCACATAGAAACTTCTTCGCCGATAGAGCGTGGTAGGGTTTTCCACAGCACAAGCATTGCCTTGTGGTTTGTATAGCCATTAGTTTTCCTTCTTTTGTTGTAATTACTTTTCGACGGACACAGCAAAACGGCACAATAAGCACCGTGAGGTGTGGTAAATTCTTTTCGGCAGTTAATAAAAAAGGCTGAATAGTGGACTAAACAACCTTTAGATAAGACTTGAGCTTTTTAAAACATCAACACAGCAGCATATAGCCGAAGACGCTGGTTATGATGTTCTTTTAACGAGGGGTATGCGAGATGATTGAGCGAAGTTCTATCAGAGCCCAATTTACTTTGTTTCTTAATTGAAGGCGTATCTTCTCACACTTTATATTGAAATTACAACCCTTTGGGGAAATAATTAAGACTATTTAGTTATATATATGTAACAACTTATTGCTTGTTGTGAGTTGTGCTTGATATTGCTTGCTTCTTCATAACTTATTTAAGATTTAACTAGAATTTAATTCAGTCTGTATGTAGTGATCTACAGATTAAATCTATATTTATCTATAATGTTTAATAAAATCAAAATGGGTTCAGGAAGGAACTTTGGTTAAAGCTACCCTTACCCAGGTCATACAGAATGAATCTGCCTAAGACCGAGCAAGAGCGTTAACCGAAAGCCCTACCTATTCCATTACCCGTGAAGCATTAGATGCCATCAAAATTGGGACGAGGTGAGATGAATCCACATTGCTGGGATTCGTACAGTCTACACGGGTAGGGGTAGCTGCCTTTGGGATTAGGACACTGTTAATGCCTAACCTAGTCAATCAGAGTTCACACGGCCTTAGCAGGGCCGCTGGGAGGCGTTGACATTAAGCTCGCCTTGTAACCTTTCCCATCTCACAGTAGGTCACATTAATTTAAGACTGTTGCTGTCATGTCATGCAGGAAGAGATGTGTTTACACAACCCCACCACACTAGCCGACCATTTAACCGATTAAGGACAATCCGATCTTGTTTTTTACAAGAGGGTATCTATTTTACACTGTAAATTCAAAGGCCTCAACTAATATGTTGCATTTTATTTGAAATAGTAGTATCGGTTCTGAGGCGCTCGTGAGGGGCGGAAGTCGCTAAAAGCTACATAGGTAGCCAATTTCAGAGAACGGCGATTTAGCCCTCTAAAACACCGCCGAAATACGGGGTTTGCTCCGTCTTAAGGCTCGGTCGACAACCTAATTTATGTGATCGGATTGAAAAAGTTCAAGGTTGGCGTCGGAGTGTTCTTCTCAAGAGCTGAAGCGTTGGGATCAGTTCGTCCATCTCAACTGTTTCTATCACCCTTGTAGTCAAGTGAGGTTTCGGGTCGATCTTTATTGCTTCACCCAAATGGTGAAGGAGATATTTCTTAGCTGTTCGATCTGAGCCACCATAGAGCCACGGATATATTTCATCGGGGGCATTTACGATCATCAAGCCATCGGCATGCACGGTGATTCTGTAGTCAACACCCTTGAGCAAGGCGTTGAGCTTTACGGGATCATTGCTTAACAAATCGTCCTCAATTCGGACAACTGTTAAACGGTCTATTGGGCTCTCCGTGCGTTCCTGGACAAGTAGCTCAGCTTCTAACGCCTCTCTCTCTGCTTGGCGTGCTTTGAGCTGGCTAATTATTTCGGGGATTGCTCCCACCGTTTGAATAGCAGTAGCAAGGTCGGTAATTTTCTGTTTAACAGCTTCAAGGTCGCTCTGGATCGCTAGAATTCGTTTCTGACTCACTGTGAGTTGTTGGCGCTGAAATGCCGTCTCAATTGCTCGCATCGTAGTAGATACACGGACGTAGTCCAGTACGGGCTTGGGAATAGTACGCGTGTTGTCACAGCCACTGTCTTTCAATCGCTGACGATTCAAGCACCTCATGCTGTGAGGGCGTCCGTCCTTGTTTTGCATTATATAGTTTCCGCCACAGTGTCCGCACTTGACCAAACCAACGAGTAAGTGTTTCGCCGTCTTCACCGGCCGTGTTGTCTTCGCTTCCTTGCCGCGTTGCTGAGCACGAAAGAAAAGGTCCGGCTCAATGATTGCAGGGTAAGCGTTGGGAATGTCATTCCAGTAGCCGAGCACAGTCCTGTTGCGTAGCCAGCCCTCGATGGTTGGGCTTGAGCATTTTGCTAACTCTGGTTCCCCAGTTTCTCGCATGCGGACTGAGATAGTTGCCTTGCCCACGCCAGCCGCGTACAACTCGAAAGCTGTCTTAACGTGCTTGGCAATCCGGTCTATCACTTTGCCTTCCACAGTTAGCCACGCAGGTGTCCAGCGTTTCACCTGTTCTCCGGCCTTCGCCTTCTCTTCACGTATCCTGTACGACGCTGTGACACGGCGGGAGAGGGCTTCGGAGTATTGGTTTGCAGCTTGGATTTTCGCCATCAGCATGTAGATGTGTGAGCCGTTTACGCTGGTACGGTTGTATGTGTTCCCGTCATCAAGAGTGACTATAGAGACGCCAGCTTTAAGGATTGGCGTGAGTAGATCGAGCATGTCAACTGTGTCCATCCGACCTGTTCGGTCGATGGCTTCCACCAATACAACATCACCTTCTTTGATGGCTCCAGCCTCGACAGCCCCTAGCAGTTTGCCGAAGCCACCTCCAGCTTTGATGTGGTCGCCGTGATAGCCAGACTTTGCCAAATCCTCGAACTTCAACCCGCTCAGTAGGTATTCGGGATTTCTAGTTAGCCACTCAGCAATCATGGCGGTCTGGCGCTCTACAGAGCTACCACCGTGCTGCCGGAAGCTGGAAAATCGTACATATGAGATAGCTTGTTTCATGTGTTCTCCTGATGCTTGAGAGCATATCAGCTTTCAGTGTCACATCTGAAGAAGCTGGGATCAAGGGATCATGGGCATGCAGGTCGGCGGCAAGCGCAAGTTGCTGGTGCCGGCGCACCTCGCCTATGGCGAGCGCACCATGGGCAAGATCACGCCGAATTCGA